>JACCDN010114512.1_pt1 | contig 10609 bp, 4 predicted proteins | sample 7441691 | NCBI WGS metagenome assembly JACCDN01 (sample SAMN15323439, study PRJNA562643) | freshwater metagenome | isolation source: river surface water | place: USA:Blue River Watershed | collected 2017-08-16
AACTGTCGCAAGCCACCACATAGCAGCCCAAGCGCTTGGCGCTGATGACGAATTCTTTGCCGAGCTCGCCGGAGCCCAAGAGGAGGATTTTTTTCATAAATTGCCCACGGGGTGAATTGAATCACCCGCTATTTTCCAGAGACTGGCAAGTGGGCCGTATACAAACCGGTTCAGTGGCCGATCTTGTTTTTAGCGTCTTCAATCGCCAACTTCACGAGGCGTTTGTGCTCCTCCAGTGCCTCGTGGTGGGTTGCAAAGTTTTGCAACATCACGTAGCTGCCCTCCGGCAGCAAGACCAATTTCTCGTGCGCAATGGTTTCGAAATGATGGTTTCTTTCAATCACGTACCAGGTGTGTTCAAAGTTCATTCGTTGGCCTGCAGGTTGAAGGTTTTGAAGCCCATCAAGAGCGCTTGATGCGCCTCTTTGCTCAAGGTGGTCTGGGGCGGACGCACATGTTCCCAGCTCTCCATGCGGTAATGCACTGACAGCAGCAGCTTCATGGCGGCAATGGCTGGATGGTCACCCAACAAAGCCATGAATTCCACCACGCGCTCATCGGGTTGTGCCACTTTCATGCCCGCGATTTTGGTGGCTTTGCTCACCCCGTCATGGGTGATGATGTGCTGAACACTGTGGGGAATGATGTTGGCCAAAGCCGACACGCACACCGTGGGTTTAAGGATGCTCAGGTTTGGTTCGTGGCACGTGGCGATGGTGAGTTGGGATCCCAAGGCGCGAATCAAATCGACCGTGTGGTTCACATGGATGTCTTGATCGACCAGACCCACAAAAATCGCCGGGTGCCTCTTTTTCAAATCGACCAGCGTGGCCTCCGGCAAATCGCCCGCATGGTTGCTGCCACCGAGCTGGTGGATGAACATTTGCCAATCCGTCACAGCGACATGGCGAATCAGTTGGTCGACATACTCAAACAGGGCGATATGACTGAAGGGTTGTCCATGCATGGGGCCCGAGACCAAAAAGCGTCGCACGCCTGTGCTGTGCACTTTGCGGATGAACTGTGCGGCTTCGGTGAACGACGACCCTTGAACACCCACCACGATGTCTTTGGCCTCCACGCCTGCCGCCATGACATGGGCAATGGCAGAGAGCTTCTCATCTGCGGAGAACGAAGGGCCTTCACCCGCTTGCCCGAAGAGCACAAACTGTTCAAACCCTTTGGCAGCTAAGTTGCGCAAATGCGCAGTGAGCTTGGCCTCGTCGATGCGCAAGTCGGCTTGCAGGGGGGTGAGGACGTCGGTCCAGACGCCTTGGAAACCAGATGTACTTAAGGTGTTGGGCATAGGTCCATTGCAGGTTGGCAAGCTGAAAACACAAGAGGCAGTGTCTGTAATCGTGAAGGTGATTTCTAACCAAACATTACAGAGCGTAACTTATGTATTAGAGGCGTGCCATCTTAAAATGACCCATGGCTTTTTCATTAGAACGTTTCGAGGCGCTAGCCTACAGCCGTCACCGAGAGCTCGGCATGCGCGAGCTGCTGGAGCTCTTGAAAGATTTAGATGCCAACTACGGCAACGTGAGCGACCAGTTCAAAGCTCAGCCATTGCTATCGGTTTCTGAACAAGACATGAATCAGCACCTGTGGACGCGTGCTGCCGCTGCCGCTTCGTGTTTGTTAGCGGACCGTGAATTGTTTTTTGCGCCTGAATGGCGTCAAAATATTTTGGCTTACCACCGCTGGTTGTCAGCCTTGTTTGCGGCCACCCACTTTCGCAATGCCGATCATGTGATGCGCGCGTTGAACGTGAAAGAAGGTGACGGTCAATCCGACCTGACGCAACTCCAAATCAGCGAAGCTGACTTGCTCAAGTTTTGTTTGCTCTACTCGCCAGAGTCTGAAGTGCCATTGGATTTAGACGCGCTGTGGGAGGCCGACAAAGTGTTGGCAGCTGGTTTGTGCATGGTGCTGTTGTCGCCCCGTTTTTTGGCTTCGCCGGCAGCCCACAGCAAACGTGAACAAATCTTGCCGTGGCTGACCGAGCGCTTGGACCAAGTGGATGACATCGAGCAGTTGCCGTTGGGTGTTTTGCATGACCTGTACATGCACTGCAGCTATGCCGATCGCGCCGACAAGCATGACATCAAAAAAGCCATCAACAGCCTGATCAAGCGTAAGCTCATCGCTAACGGTTTCCATGATTGGGACCGTGAAGACTTTGATCCGTTCCGGAAAAAAAGTGCTGATGGCAAACCGGTCTTGCTCGTGGTGTTGGAGTGGTTCACCAAAGGTCACTCCATTTACCGAACGCATTCACTCACCATGGAGGCCGCGCGAGAGCACTTTCATGTGGTGGCCATGGCCTATGAAAATTGCACCGACGAAGTCACGCGCAAGGTATTTGACGAGGTGGTCATCATCCCGCGTAACCACAGCTTGCTTGACCAGCTCAAGCAAATTCAAAAAGAAGCAAAAAAACGCAAGGCGAGTATTTGCTACATGCCCAGCGTGGGCATGTTCCCCCTGACGATGTGGTTGACCAACCTGCGAGTGGCGCCCTTGCAAATGATGGCACTGGGTCATCCTGCCACTACCCATTCACACGCGATTGACTACGTGGTGGTGGAAGAGGACTACGTTGGCAGCGATGCCTGCTTCAGCGAGAAACTGCTCAAGCTGCCCAGCGATGGCATGCCGTACCGACCCTCAGCGTCGGCGGAAGGGTTGAAGGTGATTGTCAAACCGCAGCGCAATCCCGAGGTGGTGCGCATTGCCATGTGCGCCACCACCATGAAGCTGAACCCCAAGTTCTTAGAAACTTGCGTGCGCATTGTTCAGTCATGCCCCGTGCCTGTGCATTTCCAGTTCTTGATAGGTCAGGCGCAGGGTTTGACTTATCCGAGCGTGCAACGTTTGGTCACACAGTATTTGGGTGATCGTGTGACGGTCTTCCCGCATCAGCAATACGCGGCTTATATGGACATCATTGCGGGTTGCGATCTGTTCATCAATCCTTTTCCCTTCGGCAACACCAACGGCATCATCGACACCATCAGCGCGGGTTTGGTCGGTGTTTGCAAGACGGGGCCTGAGGTGCATGAGCACATCGATGAGGGTTTGTTCCGTCGCATGGGCTTGCCGGACTGGCTGATTGCCAAGACAGAAGACGACTACGTGGCTGCCGTGGTGCGCTTAGCGTCAAACCACGAGGAGCGGGTCGCTTTGCGCGAGCGCTTCTCGGGTGAAGGCAAAGTGGATGTGTTGTTCAAGGGGCGTCCGCACATCATGGGTGAGATGTTTCTGCAATGTCTGACTTCCTTTTAAACCTGCTTTCGCCGCAACGACTCACCCACGTGGTTGATGTTGGCGCCAACCCGATTGATGGCGAGCCACCTTACAAAGACATGCTGGCCAAGGGCTTGTGCTGTGTCACAGGGTTCGAACCTCAAGTGGATGCATTGGCAGAGCTGAACCGACGCAAGGGCAACTCGGAAACCTACCTTCCTTATGTGGTGGGGCGAGGGGGCGATGCCGAGCTGAAGGTGTGCCGCTACCCGGGATGGACCAGTTTGTTGCAACCCCGTGCCGCGGCTTTGCAAGCCTTTCCGGTTTTTCAAACCAATGCCACGGTTGATGCGTACCGCGCTGTGCGCACCCATCGGTTGGACGATCTGCCGGAGCTAGCGCCCTTTGATTTCCTGAAAATTGATGTGCAAGGCTCGGAGCTGGATGTGTTTGAAGGTGCGCGTCAGCACTTGCAGCACGCTGTGGCGATTCAAACGGAAATGCCATTCATTGCTTTGTATGAAGGGCAACCCACTTTTGGGGTACTGGATCAAACACTGCGACAGATGGGGTTTGTGCCGCACTGTTTTGCCAGTGTGAAGAAATGTCCGATTGCGCCTTTGGAGGTGCAGGCCTCGGACGGCGCAGGCGTGCATCAATTGCTCGAGGCCGATGTGGTGTATGTCAAAGATTTCATTCAGCCCGTCACCATGAGCGACGAGCAGCTCAAACAGCTTGGCTTGCTCATGCACCACTGTTATCGCAGTATGGATTTGAGCGCGCGCTGCATCGACCTCTTGCAGCAGCGCGGTGCCTTACCGCAAGACGCGTTGCAAGGCTATGTGGATCACCTCAATCAGCCACGCTGATTTAGCGCAAATCCATCACCACGCTTTCTAACTCGGACAGTGAAATGGGCTGATCGGCACCCAAGGTGGTGATCGCGGCGGCCAAGACGGTTTGCATGTCGATACGTGCCAATCGTTTGGCGCTTGCCGTGTCGGCCAGAATGACCATGCGCTTGCCAATCACAGCGCCTTGGTAGGGGACCGCCTCACCTTGGTCACTCATCACCAAGAAGGTTTTGAAGTTGCCACTGAACCGCAGCAGCGTGGGTGGCGGTGGTGTGATGGCGGGTGCTGTGGTCAGCTGGATGTGGATGTCGTTGGGCTGTTGCTCATACGTCATGCCGAGGTTGGACATGCGGTTGTCTTCGATCACGGCGATGGGCAGCACCCCCGAGGCCGATGCGCGAGTGGGGGACGGCGTTTGAACAGCGTCAGTACTGCTGCGCGCTTCTGGACGTGTCACCACTCGGGTTGGCGCCGTTCTCTCGGCCGTCTGTGTGGTCACTGCCAGGGCTCGTTGGCTGGTCAACAAATTATCGGAAGTGCCGGAGCTACCGCCTCCACCTGCATTGGCATTGTTGGCCGCGGTGATGTCTGCTGTGGCAGTGGCCATCAGGTTTTGCAATCGGTAGTTCTGGGCATCACCCCCTGCCAAGCTGATGTTGGTGATGGCCACGGATTTGTTGACTTCAACGCTGTTGCTTGCAAAACTTGCAGTGCTAAAGCCATAGCTGATGGCGTCGCCCGTCAAGACATCGGCAGAGCTCAGCGTGACGGTGGCGTTGGTATTGCCGTCATAGGGCTTGTTGGCTGCCGTGGCAGACACCGTGATCGACTTGGCTGTCACGGTTTGCGTACCCACGGCTGCCAAGGTTACAAAATTAGAGCTGGTCTTGGTGAGATTGCTTGTGCCCACATTCCAAATCCCGACCGGGACATGTCCCGAACCACTCATCGTCACATTGCTCACGCCAATGTTGAAGCTGGCGGAACCACTGGCACCGTCCTGCACGGAGTAAAGCCCGTTGCTCACACTCAGGCTGTTGGTCAGGTTGACGATAGTCACGTTGTCGGACATCAGGTAGCTGGCGTTTGTCACATTCAAGCTCATGGCATTGCCATACAAGGTGCTGGTGCTGCCCACGCGAATCAGCAGGGTTTGGGCAGGCACGATGGTGTAGGTGCCCGTTTGGTAGCTCAGGTTGTAGTTGCTGGCGTTCAAGCCACTTGGTGTCAAGGTGTAGCTGCCAGCAGCACCATTGGCGGAGTCGCTGCGGGCAATGGCCAATGCGCCTGTGATGCCGGAGGTTGCCAATGTTTCGCTGTTGACAAAACCGTTGTAGCTGGCACCGGCGTAGCCGACGGTATCGCTCAGCGTCACAAAACGGGCATCGTCATTGGCACGCACGACCAGCGGTGCTGGGGTGATCGTGGCAGCGATGGGGGTAGGCGTTGTCAACACATAGTTGCCAGCGGCGGAGCCACTGAGCGACAGGCCACTGATGCTCAGGTTCGCCGCAGTGGCCACGTCTTTGCTGTTGTAGGTGGCCGTGGGTGTGCCAGCCAGATTCACCGCATCGCCTGTGTAGGGCTTGCCATCGGTACTGCTGCCTGCGCCGGGTGACGATGCGCTCTGCAACTGGCCCGTGGTCAGCAGGGTGGCTGTGGTGGTGCCGTCGTACACCTTGCTGCTTGGGGCTGACAGCCCCGTCACCGAGAGCGACTTGGGCGTGATGTCTGCCGTGGTGTTGACCTGTGAGGTGATGTTGTAGTTGCCTGCATCGGCACCGCCGTAAGTGCTATTGAGTGTCACAACCTTATTGGTGCCAACGTTCTTGTCGGCAAAGGTACCCGTGGCAGCAACCGTGAGTGCGTCACCCACAATCATGCCTGCGGTTACCCATGTGGCGTTGGTCACACCAGAGGTGTTGACAGTAGCCGTGGTGGTGCCGTCGTACACCTTGTTGTCAGCGGTGATGCCTGTCAGAGTGATCGCTTTGGGCGTGATCGCCGAGACGCTGCTGTTGGCGTAGCTGAGGTTGTAGTTCAGTCCGTTGTTGCCGTCGCTCAGGGTGGCGCCGGTTGCTGTGACGGTTTTGTTGGTGCCCACATTCTTGTCGAGGTAGGCGAGGGTGATGCCTGTCACGCTGTCGCCAGTGATGCCCAGTTGCGAACTCAGCGTAGCCAAGTCGGCTGCAAGGGCGGTGTAGTGGGTGGTGCCGTCATAAGCGCGTGTTACCAGCGGCGCTGTGAGTGTGACAGCTTTGGCTGTGATATTGGCCGTGGTGTTGGCCTGCGAGGTGATGTTGTAGTTGCTCGCATCTGCGCCACCGTAAGTGCTGTTGAGCGTGACCAAGACTGAGGTGTTGGCATTTTTGTCTGCAAATGTGCCCGTGGCAGAGACAGTCACGTTGTCGCCCGACACCATGCCGCCCGAGACCAAGGTGGCGTTGGTGACGCCGGATGTGTTGATGGTGGCGCTGGTGTTGCCGTCGTACACCTTGTTCTCGGCCGTGATGCCAGAAAGAGTCAACGCTTTGGCGGTGATGTTGGCCGTGGTGTTGGCCTGTGAGGTGATGTTGTAGTTGCCTGCATCTGCACCACCATAGGTGCTGCTCAGTGTCACCACTTTGGATGTGTTGACGTTCTTGTCGGCGAAGGTGCCGGTGGCTGCGATGGTCACGCTGTCACCCGCCACCATACCGCCTGAGACCAGGGTGGCATTGGTCACCCCAGCGGTGTTGACGGTGGCGCTGGTGTTGCCGTCGTACACCTTGTTGGTTGCGGTGATGCCCGAAATATTGAGTGTCTTCGGTGTGATGTCTGCCTGGGTGAAGGTTTGTGACGTGATGTTGTAGTTGCTCACGTCTGCGCCGCCGTACGTGCTGGTCAGCATGACCACCTTGGACAGGTTGGCATTTTTGTCAGCAAACGCACCGGTGGCTGAGACGGTCACGCTGTCACCGGCCACCATGCCGCCAGAGACCAAGGTGGCGTTGGTGACGCCGGAGGTATTGAGGGTGGCGGATGTGTTGCCGTCATACACCTTGTTGTTGGCCGTGATGCCTGTGATGCTCAAGGCCTTGGCGGTGATGTTGGCCGTGGTGTTGGTCTGCGAGGTGATGTTGTAGTTGCCCACATCCGCGCCGCCATAGGTGCTACTGAGCGTGACCACTTTGGAGGTGTTGACGTTTTTGTCTGCAAATGTGCCCGTGGCAGAGACGGTCACGGTATCACCCGCCACCAAGCCGCCTGCCACCAGAACTGCATTCGTGACCCCTGCCATGTTGGTGGTGGCCGTGGTGTTGCCGTCGTACACCTTGTCAGCTGCTGTGATGCCTGAGATGGTCAGTGCTTTGGCGGTGATGTTGGCGGTGGTGTTGGCTTGTGAGTTGAAGTTGTAGTTGCCCGCATCTGCACCGCTGTAGGTGCTGCTCAGCGTCACCAAGATGGAGGTGTTGACGTTCTTGTCTGCAAAAGAACCGGTGGCAGAGACGACCACGTTGTCACCGTCCACCATACCGCCGGAGACCAGGATGGCATTGGTGACGCCAGAGGTGTTGATGGTGGCGGTGGTGTTGCCGTCATACACCTTGTTGGTTGCAGTGATGCCAGACACATTCAGTGTCTTGGGCGTGATGTTGGCAGTTGCTTCGGCCACCAAATTTTGAATCGCGTAGTTGGTTGCGTCGTCACCGCTGAGGGTGAGGTTGGTGGCCGTGGCGGTTTTGTTCGTTCCAACATTCTTGCTGGTGAAGTTGGCGTTGCTGTAGGCGTAGCTGATGTTGTCCCCGCTGATGACATCTGCTGAGCTCAAGGTCATGGTGGCGTTGGTGTTGCCGTTGTATTCCTTGTTGGCAGCCGTCGCAGTGACGTTGATAGCTTTGGCTGTGACGGTTTGCGTTCCGATCACTGTCATGTCATTGAAGTTCACCCCGACTTTGTTGAGGTTGCTGTAGCCCACATTCCAAATGCCGACAGCCGTGCGACCTGACTGACTGAGGGTCACATTGGTGAGCCCTAAGTTGAAGGTGGCAGAGCCATTTGCCCCGTCTTGCACGGTGTACAACCCGCTGCTGAGACTCAAGTTGTTGGTCAGGTTCACGATGGTCGTGTTGTCTGACATCAAGTAACTTGCGCTGGTCACATTCATGTTGGCCGAGCTGCCATAGACGGAGCTGTCATTGCTGACACGAATCAACAACGTTTGCGCTGGCACGATGGTGTAGGTGCCCGTTTGGTAAGACACGTTGTAGTTGGTGGAGGTCAGACCACTCGGCGTCAAGGTGTAGGTGCCAGCAGAAACGTTCGCGGCGTCGCTGCGCGAAATACTCAGTGCGCTTGCAAAACCGGTACTCGTCGCGTTTTCGTTGTTCACAAATCCGCTGTAGCTCGCTCCCGCATAACCTGCGGCGTTGGCGACCAACACAAAGTTCGCATCGTCATTTGCACGCACCACCAGGGGGGCTGGGGTGATGTTGGCTGTGATGGCCGAGGGCATGGCCAGCACATAGTTGCCTGCCTGTGCTCCTGTCAGTGTCAGGCCTGCCAGAGTCACGTTGGCAGCCGTGGCCACGTCTTTGCTGTTGTAGGTGCCGGTGGGGGTGCCATTGAGGCTCACCACGTCACCCGTGAAGGCCCTGCCATCGGAGCTGGTGCCTGTGCCAGGGGCTTCGAGTGCTAACAAACTGGCGGTGCCCAAGGGGGATGCCGTGGTGGTGCCGTCGTACACCTTGCTGGCCACAGCAGACAAGCCAGAAATGTTGAGTGTCTTGGGTGTGATGTTGGCGGTGGCAGTGGCGCTGCTCAGTTGGTAGTTACCTGCATCGGCCCCGCTGAGCGCCAGGCCTGAAACAGTCACGGTTTTGCCAGTGCCAACGTTCTTGTCGCTGAAAGTCCCCGTGTTAGCCACCTGCAAATCATCAAGGCCGACCAAGCCAGTGAAACTCGTGAATGCAACCGTGGCGTTGGTGGTGCCGTCATACACCTTGTCGGTGGCAGTCAGACCGGCCAAAGACAAACCCTTGGGTGTGATGTTGGCGGTGGTTGTCGCCACGTTACTGCCCAAGATGTAGTTGCCGGCATCAGCGCCTCCTGAAATGCTGATGTTGCTGACCGTCACCGTTTTGCCAGTGCCGGCGTTCTTGTCGGCAAACAAACCGGAGGTGTCGGCGGTGGTGTTCACCACGTCGCTGCCCAACAGGTTTTTGGTCAGCACCACGCTGGCGTTGGTGTTGCCGTCGTACTCTTTGTTGGTGGCCGTGGCGGTGATGTTCAACGTGCGCGGTGTGATGGTTTGTGTGCCCACCACCGTCATGTTGTTGAAGTTCACGCCCACCTTGTTGAGGTTGCTGTAGCCCACATTCCAGACTCCCACCGCGGCACGGTTGGAGGTGCTCATCGTGGCGTTCACCAAGCCGAGGTTGAAACTGGCGGAACCACTGGCGCCATCTTGCAAGCTGTAAAGCCCTGCATTGCTCACACTCAGGTTGCCTGTGAGGTTGACGATGGTCACGTTGTCAGGCATCAGGTAACTGGCACTGGCCACCGTGAGGTTGGGGGTGTTGCCGTACACACTGGTGCCATCGTTGACCCGAACAATCAGTTGCTGCGCTGGCACGATGGTGTATGTGCCATTCGCAAAGGTGATGTTGTAGTTGTTGGCCGACAAGCCACTGGGTGTCAGTGCATACGTGCCTGCTGCGTTGCTTGCGCTGCTGCGTGCAATGGCCAAAGTGCCCGTCACACCTGAGGTGGCTAAGGTTTCGTTGTTCACAAACCCGCTGTAGCTGGCACCGGTGTAACCCACGGTGTCGCTGAAGGTGACAAAGCGCGCGTCGTCATTGGCCCTGACAGTCAAGGGCGCTTTGGTGATGGTGGCGGTGGTCGATGCGCCGCTGATGGTGCCGTTGTAACCCGCCAGAGCCCAGCCGGCGGTGTTAGAGGTGATCGCCAGACTGACGTTCAGTGTCTTGCTGCCGGCGCTGGAGCTGTTGTAGTTGGCAGAGAGCACTGTGCCGGTCAGGCTGTCACCATCAATGCCTGTGGCCGCGCCCGAACCCGTGTATGTGGCGTTGGCGGTGGTGGTGCCGTCATACACCTTGACGGCGGTGACCGTGCCACCGGTGAGTGTGGCATTGGGTTGGATGCGGTAAAAGAAATTGCGTGTGCCAATCACCGCATTGCCCAAGCTGCTGAGTGTGGCGTTATAGGTTTTGTATTTCAGGCCACCGCTGGCGCCGCCCATTTTGCCCAGCAAGGTCGTGGTGTTGATGGTGGTGGGCGCACCCGCAAAGAGCACGATGGTGCCGTTGGTACCTGTGGAAATGTTGTTGCTCAGCGTGACGTTGCCCGTCACATTGCCGGCGGCCAAAGTGCTGCCCGCCATCACCTTGATGAGGCTGGTGTCACCCGTGAGGGAGATGTTGCGGTCAATGGTGACGTTGTTGTCTCGGGACAGGATGGTCACATTGCCTGTGCCAGCGATGTTGCCGGAAAACCCACTGAGCGAG
>JACCDN010132897.1_pt1 | contig 10607 bp, 11 predicted proteins | sample 7441691 | NCBI WGS metagenome assembly JACCDN01 (sample SAMN15323439, study PRJNA562643) | freshwater metagenome | isolation source: river surface water | place: USA:Blue River Watershed | collected 2017-08-16
AGTGGACCGATGGTGTGTTGAGTGGGTCTTATCGAGACTGGGTTAAGAAACAATACAGTTAATTAAAGATGTCATATTCATCCTTTGAACTTTTAGACCATGCTCGCCTCATTTTGGTATTTGGGCGGGACGGTCAAGTGGGCAAGGCATTGCAGTCCTGTTTAAAAGATTTGAAAGTGCCTGTAGTTTTCTTGGGGCGATCGGACTGTGACTTATCTTCTGAATCATCTATTACCCAAGTTCTCAATAGATATCAACCTCAAGTCATTATCAATGCTGCTGCATATACAGCAGTTGATGCAGCAGAGGATGCAAGTCAGCGTGAGCTTGCTTTTGCCATCAATGCAAAAGCACCAGCATTAATAGCAAAATATATCGCTCATGTCTCTCATGGCGTCTTGGTCCATTACTCAACAGACTATGTGTTTGCGGACACTAAAAAAGCAGCTTATCTTGAGTCGGACTCAACTGGTCCAATTGATAGTTTGTGTGTTTATGGGCAAAGCAAGTTGGCTGGCGAGGAAGAGATCAAAAAAGCCTTTAATCTGACGCTTGGTTCTGATCAGGTTACCTATCAAGACAAATTTTCCAGGCATTTTATTTTGCGTACATCCTGGGTCTACGGTGAGGGCGGTAACTTCATTAGAACCATGTTGAGATTAGCTGCTGAGCGTGATCAGCTAAAAGTGGTTGCCGATCAGGTGGGCGTTCCAACATCCGCGCAATGGCTGGCTGAGGTTGGTGTGCAAATGGCTGGCTCTAGAGTTGAGTCAGGTATTTATCATGCTGTACCCGATGGTGAAACCTCGTGGCATGGTTTGGCTGTATTTGCTATTGAGACTGCTGCAAGCTGTGGTCAAGGCATAGAAATCAAATCTGAGAATATTCAGGCCATACCGGCAACAGACTATCCTTTGCCGGCCAAGAGACCCTATAACTCACGGCTTAATAATGACAAGCTAAAAAAAGCGTTGTCAGAGATGGCTTTTACAGGACAATACCCACATTGGAGAGATCAGGTAGAGCAATATGTCAAAGAGTATGTGGAGCAGTCGTTAAAAAGTTAATTCAAGAACATCTAATGAACCCTTAATTTTTTATAGTGATTGAATGTATTCAATTTGCTGAAATAGTGCTGATGAAGAAAATCAAATGAAAACAACTCAACAACCCATGATTACAAACCGCAAGGGCATCATCCTTGCTGGTGGTTCTGGTACGCGTTTGTATCCGGTGACTCAGGCTGTTTCAAAGCAATTGATGCCTGTATACGATAAGCCGATGGTGTATTACCCACTGACCACATTGATGTTGGCAGGCATTAAAGATATCTTGCTCATCTCTACGCCACAAGATACTCCTCGTTTTACAGAGCTATTGGGTGATGGCTCCCAATGGGGTTTGAATATCCAATATGCCGTTCAACCTTCACCTGATGGTTTGGCTCAAGCCTTCATCATTGGCGAGCAATTTGTAGGCAATAACCCATCAGCATTGGTGCTAGGGGACAATATTTTTTACGGCCATGAGTTAGTGAATCAACTTTATACCGCTAACGACCGCTCATCTGGTGCTACGGTATTTGCCTATCATGTGAATGATCCTGAGCGTTATGGCGTTGTGGAATTTGATGATTCTTTTAGGGCTTTGTCGATTGAGGAAAAGCCAGTCAAGCCCAAGAGTAATTACGCGGTCACAGGCTTGTATTTCTATGATCAGCAGGTGAGTGATATTGCCAGGAGTATCAAACCCAGTGCCAGAGGTGAGTTGGAGATCACGACCGTGAATGAAGCTTATCTTAAGATGAATCAATTGCAGGTCGAAATCATGGGGCGTGGTTATGCGTGGCTAGATACTGGCACACACGACTCTTTATTGGATGCGGCTGGATTTATTGCGACATTACAAAAGCGCCAAGGTTTGATGGTGGCATGTCCAGAAGAAATTGCTTATCGTAAGGGTTGGATAAGTGCTGAGCATGTATTGAAGTTGGCTGCGCCACTCAAGAAGAATGCTTATGGCCAATATCTTGAAAAGATGTTGAATGAGAAAATTTCTTAATAGTTAAAAAACATAAAGAGTCATTGATGCCTATTACAGCAATACCTACCGCGATACCAGATGTATTGATCATTGAGCCCAAATTTTTTAGTGATGATCGAGGTTTCTTTTTTGAGTCATTCAATGAGAATGATTTCTCAAGCGTAGTGGGTCAAAAAATCACTTTTGTTCAAGATAACCACTCTCTATCCAAGAAGGGTGTCTTGAGGGGTTTGCATTATCAAATGCAACAGACTCAAGGAAAGCTGGTGAGAGTGGTGAGTGGCTCTGTATTTGATGTGGCAGTGGATCTAAGAGAGTCCTCTTCAACATTTGGTCAATGGGTCGGCATTGAATTGTCTGCGGAGAATAAAAAACAACTGTGGATTCCAGAGGGTTTTGCTCATGGCTTCTTAGTCTTATCTGATGAAGCAGAGTTTTTGTATAAAACCACCGATTATTGGCATGCTGCCAGTGAGCAGTGTATTGTTTGGAATGATATTAGCCTAGATATTGAGTGGTCTGATGTTGGTGTTGCGCCAATACTCAATCCTAAAGATGCTGCTGGATTGAATTGGGACATGGCCCCAAAGTTCAAATGATTGACCAAGATCAGCAACAAAGAACCATTTTCTTTTTAGAAAGTTCTAAAAATATTGGTGGTCAAGAGTTGCAGTTGCTGCAGCAAATGAGGGAATTAAATCAACTCGGCTATCAAACAAAGTTATTGTGTAAAGCCTATTCCAGGATAGGTGACTTTGCTAGGTCTCAAGGATTGGACGTGGGTGTAATTCCATTCAGGAATGCCTTGCATATACCAAGCATTCTTCAGGTCATCAAACAAATTATTAAATTTAAGCCAAGTGTATTAATCTGTCAGAGTGGGCATGATGCTGTAATAGGTTCTCTTGCCGCTAAATTAGTCGGACTCTGGTGTTCTAGGCCAAAAATTATTCGGATGCGAACGTATCAGCCTGGTATGCCATCATCATTTCCGTATAACTGCTTATTTGATAAAACATACACCCCGAGCGAGCATCTTCGAAAAAAGATACTGAGCAATCAACATATCAAGACTGATCAAATTGAAGTGTTGTATCCAGGGATTGATTTTTCAACATTGGATGATGCGTTTAGTCCTTTGCCAGCTGATTTGTCTCGCTGGTTAAGTGATCATCCTGGTCCAATCATTTGTCATGGAGCGATGTTGCGTGGCGAAAAAGGTCATGAGGTGATTTTGAAGGCATTACCCCAAGTCATTAAACATGTGCCCAAGCTTCGCTATGTGATAGCCGGTGAAGGCCCTGAGAAAGAACATTTAACTAAATTAGTTCAAGAGCTTAGTCTTGAGAATCATGTTTGCTTTGCTGGCATGGTGTCCCCAATTGCACCACTTTTGAAAATGAGTACATTAGCGGTTTTGCCATCACTGATGGAGCCTTTGGGCATGTTTCAGATTGAATCCCAGTACTTGCAGATACCCACAATAGCCGGTGATGTGGATGGAATACCTGAGACATTGATCCATGAAAAAACGGGTCTTTTGGTAGCGCCCGGCGATGTTGATGCCTGGGCCCAACAAATGATTTGGGCATTTGCCAATCTAGAGCTGATGCAAGCTTGGGCTAAATCTGGAAAAGATTATGTGGTTAATAAATTTTCAGTGACTAACAACACTCAAAAGTTGATTCGGATCATCAACTAAATGACTGTTGAGTTATAACCACTTAAAATTACCGTTGTCGCGCACACCATGCATGGTCATGCCGTATTGAGCTAGTTCTTGTGCTCTCCAAGATTTTAAGTTGCTAACTTTTTCTCTTTTTTGAAGTTTTCTCGCAAGCCAGCTTTGGTTTAAATAACGATAGTTGTGTCTACCCCCCAAACCTTGCTTCTCTTGTAATCCTCTTTCACGTTTCATTTCTGATTGGGTGATTGAGCCAAAGTGATGTAGCCATGATGCACCCGTGGTAGCCATGCGTATGCCTGCTTTTCTGGCGGCATGAAAGAACATGGTGTCTTCATATCCCCACAATTTAGGCATCGCTTGGAAGTAGCCAATATCCATCCACACTGATTCATGCACTGCCAAACAAACAGCATGAGGATTGCCCATGCGAAGAGTGTTTTTCATTTTATGGGAGGCGGTAATTGAGAAGTCATCAAAATCATAGTCTTGAGGCCCTTCAATTAGAGCGGGGGATATGATTTTTAGGTCGTTATTCTTTGCTGTGCTGATGAGCGATTCAACCCATTGTGGAGACACTAAAACATCATTGTTCATGATGATTGACCATTCGGCCTGTTGAGCCAGAGCTCCTTGATTCCAGGCAACACCGCAACCTAAATTTTGCCTATTAAAAATTCGGCCGCCAATAGGTAGTGTCTGTAGGTAATCACGAGTTTCATCACTTGAACCATTATCGACTACGATTAATCGATCTAGAGGAGTGCCATGTTTGATAAAGCTTTCAACGCATAGTTTGGTGTAGTGAACTGCGTTATAGCAAGCAAATGTAATAGAGTAGTCTTGTGGGGTCATTAGGTTAAATTTTTTAATTTTTTAGTTGATGATGTATACAAGATCTGTCCAGTTAAGCAAGCAATCATCAGGCCGTAGAAAGAGCATAAATATTTGAGAGACAGTGTTTCGTTGAATAAGCCTACTGCAAAGACACCAGTTACATACATTAAGCCTATATGGGCAGATTTTCTGACGGCTAAATCTTGAGATTTAATTTTTGAAGCAAAGAGAATTGTTGGAGCAAAAATTGTTAAAAGGTATGCGGCAATACCTAAAACACCCAAAGATAAACCTTTACTTAAAATATCTGAATGAGGCCCGGCTACTATCATATCTTTTACGCCATGTAGGTAAATACTTTGGTGAAGAGGGTGTTCCGCTAAGATTTCTTTAATGGCGATTTCGCCATAGCCCATGAAATTTTCTCCAATTAGTTGCAGTGATGCTACCCATATGCTCATTCTGGCTCCGGCAGAGGTGTAGATGGTAGGATTACTAAACCAAGCGCTAATTTCATAGATGGTATCTAATAGGCGCTTTTTAACAGGTCCGACGAAGATTGTTATAGCAATAATGCTGCAAATTAATATGAATAACGTACCGGTAATCTTTAGAGCTTCTCCTTTTTTTAGCCAAAAGTCAGTTTGTTTCATTTGAATGATGAACCAGCAAAGAGTCATTATTGGTATAGATATCCATCCTCCTCGTGACTCTGCTTTGATAGATATATAGATACCACAGATAGTGCCGAGAATTTTTAAGATATTGATGTATGACGTCGAGCTGAGCGTCATGGATAGTAAGCAGATCATACTTAGTATGGTGGTTTGGCTACCTAAGCTATTCGGATCAACGTAGCTGTTGGCCCAGCGTGCCCCCCAATAATATTTTTGATTGATATTTAAATAGGCGCATAACAGTATCAAGCCTAAGGGAATGGCAATTTCTAAAATCTTTGTGTAATTAATGTTTTTTTGACGAAGATATAGAAAACTTAATCCAGCGATTAGGAGCCTTGACGGTCCATCCCATGCGCTAAAGTTAATATGGGAGCTAATAATTTGTTGTACAGCTGTTGCTATCAAGAGGCTGCTGAGCGATATAAAAATAAATATTGATTTTTTATTGATAAAAGTTGCTCTAGCCCCTGTGATGAGCGAATAAATGTACAAAATAAATATTCCGTAAAGAGATACATGTACACCATGTTTTACGGATAAGAAGCTAAGTGGAAATGCGAAAACAAACAAAATGCACAAAAAGTATTCCCAATTCTTTGGCGTTATTTGGGATGCATCAAAACTGGTTAGGTTGTTTGTTATCATGAAACCAATTGATTAGTTATGAGATTTGTAACATTATAGTTTGGGTAGCTTCTTATTTTGTCTTGTATTGAGATGGATTTATGGGTAAATTCAAAAAAATATTGGTGGTATGTCCCGCAAATATGGTGACTGGCGGGCCGGAAGCACTTCACCAGTTGGTTGCGCATATGAGAAGTCTCAGTTTGTCCGCATACATTGTATATCTGCCGTTTAATCAGATGGCAGAAACTCCGGAGCCATATAAAAAATATAATGCCCCGGTTGCCCGCTATAAAGATGAATTGGGGTCGTTGATTATCTTCCCGGAGGTTCATCCTTCTTTAGCAATGAAGGTTCAGCAAGCTCAAGCTGCTTTATGGTGGCTTTCTTTGGAAAATTTCTTAGAGCGTCGTCATGAATCCTTGTTGCGTGACAAGATACGTTATTTCAAGCGCGTATTAAAGGGTGAGCGTCCATTGCTTGGAGCCGCAGGCTTAAAGAAATTGATTCACTTTTCTCAAACAGAGCACTCAACTCAGTATTTGAGGTCTTGCGGTATTGAGCCTGTGCCTTTAATTGACTCAATTAATGAGGATTTTTTAACAGATCGTTATTTAGATAAGATTGATCATAAAAAAGATATTATTTTGTATAACCCTACAAAGGGTAAGAAAGTTACTGCTGAGTTAATTCGAGACAATCCTCAGTGGGAATTTGTGCCATTAAAAGGATTGAACCCTGCTCAGCTTTCAGAAAAGCTCTACTCGGCAAAGTTATATATTGATTTTGGACACCATCCTGGTAGAGACCGCATGCCCAGAGAAGCTGCTATGCATGGGTGTTGTTTAATTACAGGTGTTTTGGGCTCTGCAGGGAATACTGTTGATTTGCCAATTCCTAAGAAATATAAATTTGATAGTGCTCAGCCTGATTTCTTAATGCAATTTAAGAATTTGGCCACTGATGTTATGAACAATTTTGAAAAACACTATGATGAATTAGATGCGTATAGGATTTGGTTAAAAAATGAACCCAATATTTTTAAGCAACAGATTGCTGATTATTTTGTTGAATAGTTTGATTAAATGAATACTATGTTTGTTGTCACTCATTTGCCCTTGTCTTATGAGATGCCAGTTGCTTACTCGTCTATTAAGGTAGGGCAAAATCAATTTGATGCAAATTATATTGATTCAGTTGGTGATAATATTTCCAACCTAAACCCCAATTTTTGTGAACTTACTGCGCTGTATTGGATTTGGAAAAATTACTCATCATTGCCAGACTCTGTTGTTGGTCTCGGACATTACAGGCGACTGTTGGTTAATAACTCGATTTGGAGTGTGCTTTTTAAGATTCCTGTATCTATGGAGAGGGCTGAGTATGTTTTAAAAGAAAACGATTTAATTTTGCCTAGAAAAGTACCAGTGTTTTCTGGAATATATGAACATTATAAGGAGTCACATCAAATAGAGGATTTGCATCTGATGATTCAGGCTCTGGAGGAAATTCATGGCCTTAAGACTGAATCTATAGTTGATTATTTGAAAAATCAAAAATGGGCATACTTATTTAATATGTTGATCTGCAAAAGGTCTTTGTTAGATCGTTATTGTGATTGGGTTTTCCCGGTTTTATTTGAAATACATAAAAAATTAGACTACTCCAATAGATCTAAATATCAAGCAAGGGCTATTGGTTTTTTGGCTGAGCGTTTATTTAATATATGGGTCTGGGTCAATAAAGATTTTCTAATTAAAGAGCTGCCGGTTAGTAGATTGGATAAGTCTGGGCTCTCTAATTTGAATGCCTATAGAAAAGATGTTTATGGTGGCAAGCCTGTATGAAATCTAGTACTTTTAAGCATGATTATGTGATTGTTGGCGCAGGTTATGCTGGCGCAGTTTGTGCGCGACAGTTGGCGGATGCGGGAAAGAAAGTGCTTGTTCTAGATAGGCGTTCACATATTGCTGGTAATGCCTATGACGAGAAGGATGAGCATGGCATCTTGATTCATCCCTATGGCCCGCATATTTTTCACACAAACAGTAAAAAAGTCTTTGAATATTTATCTCGTTTCACAGACTGGCGTTTCTATGAGCATCGAGTGCTTGCAATGGTTAAGGGGGAGTGTTACCCAATTCCTATCAACCGATTAACAATTAACAAAGTTTTTGGAGTTAATCTCAAAGAGGAAGAGGTTGAATTGTTTCTTGATGGGAAAAGAGTTCCCAAGGAATCTATCAAAACTAGTGAAGATGTTGTTTTAAATAGTGTTGGCCCCGAATTATGCGAAATGTTCTTTAGGGGTTATACAAAAAAACAATGGGATCTTGATTTGTCACAGTTGTCTGCAGGGGTTGCGGCTCGCATACCTACTAGAACTAATGATGATGACCGTTATTTTGCGGACACATATCAGTTGATGCCCGTTGATGGCTATACCGCTATGTTTGAGAGAATGCTTGATTCTCCAAATATTGAGATTCAGTTGAATGTAGATTATCTGGCAAATAGAGAAAAATGGCGCTGTGAGAAAGTCATTTATACCGGCCCAGTTGATGCCTTTTATGGATGCTGTTATGGCAAATTACCTTACAGAAGTCTAAGGTTTGAACACCAACATTTAAATAATGTTGATTTTTTACAAACAGTGGGAACCGTTAATTATCCGAATGAAGAAGCATTCACAAGAGTTACTGAATTCAAGCATTTGACAGGTCAAAAAGTGGCCGGCACATCGATTGTGAAAGAATATTCACAAGCCGATGGTGATCCTTATTATCCTGTCCCTAATCCGGCGAATGAGGCGCTCTATAAGAAATATCAAGAAAAAGCCGATGCTGAGTCTAATGTTTATTTTGTGGGGAGATTAGCCCAATATCGTTACTACAATATGGATCAGGTTATTGCATCAGCTTTGTCTTTAACAGAAAAAATAATTTAATGATTCTTTTGACTGGCGCAGCAGGGTATATTGGCTCGCACACGTGGGTGGAGTTGATAAGTGCCGGCTATGAAGTTGTTGGCATTGATAACTTTGCCAACTCTAACCCCAAGGTGCTAGAACGCATTCAGAAAATCACATCTCAAGTACCGGAGTTTGTTCAAGGTGATGTGTGTGATGATCAAGTGCTCAAGGAAGTATTTGCTAGGTATCCTATTCGAGCCGTCATTCATTTTGCTGCCTTGAAGGCAGTGGGTGAATCGGTAGAAAAGCCTATTACCTATTATCAAAATAACTTGGTTGGTTTATTAAAATTAACTCAAGTGATGAGTGATTATGGTTGTTCTAAGTTTGTCTTTAGTTCTTCTGCAACTGTTTACCATCCCAGCAATCCAATACCCTATGTAGAGGGCATGCCATTAGGTTCTACCAGCCCCTATGGTTGGAGCAAGTTCATGAGTGAGCAGATTTTGCGTGACATTGAGGCATCTAATCCTCAGTGGGCAATTGCTTATTTAAGATACTTTAATCCAGTGGGGGCTCATGAAAGTGGTTTGATAGGCGAGGATCCAAGAGGGATTCCGAATAATCTAATGCCCTATGTGACTCAAGTAGCAGTTAGCAAGAGAGATGTTTTATCTGTTTATGGTGGTGACTGGCCAACGCATGATGGTACTGGGGTGCGTGATTACATTCATGTGGTTGACTTGGCGCGCGGACATGTCAAAGCAGTTGATTATTTGCTTCAGAAGCATGAGTCGCTAACAGTAAATTTAGGGGCGGGCAAGGGGTATAGTGTTTTGGATCTTGTGAATGCTTTTGAAAGGGCCTCAGGTAAAACAATCCCTTACAAGATAGTTGCTCGTCGCCCAGGTGATATTGCTGCTTTCTATGCCAATGCATCTTTGGCTAAGGAGAAGCTGAATTGGTCAGTGGATTACGATTTAGATCGTATGTGTCAAGATAGTTGGCGTTGGCAATCCATGAATCCAAATGGATTCATGTAATTGATTCATTAAGCTTTCTTCATAAACTCAGATTTGAGCAACATGCTCTGACCGTCGACTTTGCAGTCAATGTCATGGTCGCCATCCACGAGGCGAATATTCTTGATTTTTGTACCACCTTTAATGACTAATGATGAGCCTTTGACTTTTAGGTCTTTGATGAGCGTTACTGTATCGCCATCATTCAAGATATTCCCGTGAGCATCTCTGTAAACTCGTTTTTCTTCAACTTCGACCGGAGTAGTAGCCGACCATTCATGGGAGCAATCTGGGCAAATGAAGTTGTTTCCATCAGGATAAGTGTTTTCCATGCCGCAAACTGGGCATGCTGGAATCGTATTATTTGTCATGCATGGATTTTAGTCTTTTCAACTTGTGATGCGGGAAAAATCCCCCTTCATGAATACTTTAGGCGAAAATAACATCCATGAAGATTTTGATCGTTAAGCTGTCCTCTTTGGGCGATGTTTTACATAACTTCCCGATTGTTTGGGACTTGCGTGCCAAGTACCTAGATGCGCAAATTGATTGGGTGGTGGAAGAGGGATACGTTGGTTTGTTAGAGCCTCTTAAAACAAGCTATTCTGATGGGAATACAACTCCTACCTTTAACGGTATTGATCGAATCATTCCTTTGGCATTTCGTCGTTGGAAGAAAGCTTTGAAACGTGGCGAGTTCATTCAGAGCATTCAAGAGTACATTGCTTTTAAAGCGGACTTGCAAACCACTCAATATGATTTGATCATCGAAACCCAAGGCTTATTAAAGTCCGCGTGGGTGACTA
>JACCDN010715590.1_pt1 | contig 10607 bp, 7 predicted proteins | sample 7441691 | NCBI WGS metagenome assembly JACCDN01 (sample SAMN15323439, study PRJNA562643) | freshwater metagenome | isolation source: river surface water | place: USA:Blue River Watershed | collected 2017-08-16
AAGTTCTTGCAAAAATCATCGATGAAACAGTATATCTCTAAAAGAGGAACCATGGTTTTCTCCTGTATTCTGAAAATTTAAGGAAAAATTATGGTTTCTCACGATAAAAGGCAATAGTTACCTTTGTACTACGGCTTCCTTATGTCGAGCTGAGGTTAATTAATGGCTCTATTGTCTTTGTAAAAAAATCTGGGGATAAGGGAAAAAGACGAGAGTCCATATAGATAACCTATCTTTAAGCTACTTTGTAGCCAATTCCACATCATTCCTCACTTTGTTAACAGTGCCATATCACAACTGAAAATTAAATCGACGTAGTCATAAAAAATCAGCTTTTAAACTCACACATCGCATCTTTAAAACATTTAACAGACTATTCTATTGCATAGGTAATAAAGCAAAAAACTGCATCATTATACAGCTTGTCTTGGAGATTTTTTGAGATTATCAATGGCTCCATTGTGTTTAAGCACGAAAAATTTTATGGCGCAAAAAAATTATAATCCTTTAAATGACACTGTTTATATGTCACGGCAGATGAAGGAATTTTTTAAGAAAAGGCTTGAAGAAGACCTTGAAAGATTAAGCCAAACAGCTTCGTTTTACGCATCTATAGATCTTGATACTGGCCATTCCCAAGCTGATCCCCTTGATCAAAGCGCCATCGAGTATCTCTCACAAACACATCACGCTTTTTATACCCATGAAAACCTCTTATCTCGTCAAATTGAGCGTGCTTTGCAACGTTTGGCCTCTGGAAACTATGGATACTGCATTATTTCTGGAGATCCGATAGGAGTAGAGAGGCTCATTGCTGCTCCTTATACAGCTTATTGTCTCGATGTTCAGCAAGATCAAGAGAAGACAAAGTCGTTTTCTGAGTCGTCTAATACAGTATTTAATTTGGAAAAACGGGAGGGAGAATATATTGATAGTCGCATCTAACCCGATTAATTGTAGCAACGGGAAGTTGGCTCAGTTATTTTTAGGAATCTGTAGCATCTGTAAAAAGGTAGAGGAATTCGGTATAAAGTTTTTAGATTTCAAGGAAAATAATGATGCTGACTTTATGACCAACATTGCTGCCAAAATTTAAAGGATTTTGGGCATCACCATCAGTCAGCATGGATAGCAAAGGGAGAGCCTTGGACAACGTATTTATCGAGCGATTTTGGAGATCATTAAAACAGGAAAAGATCTATCGATTAGATTTGGTAAGCGTAAAAGAAGCAAAGGATGTGATATCAGAGTATATGGAATTTTATAACAACCACAGGCTGCACCAGTCTCTGGGGTATAAAAAGCCAAAATCTGTGCATTTTGGTACGGCAAAAAAAGAAATTAGAATTATAGAAGATCCTATGGATATGATGGATAAGTTCAACAACTTAGCCACATATCCACAGGTACAGCCACTACAACAAATGTACGTTTAAAGGATTTTAATCAGTGAAATTATATCTCTAAATTCATGCAAAAACTGCCTTGCAAAAAGGGACCACCTCAGATCATGGTGTTTGTGTGTATGAAGTGTCGATTTTCTTTAAGTTACCATGAATTGTAAGAGATGATGCGGATCCGTGGCGCTGTGGTAGATCATTCAGGTTAGAAAGAAGGGTACAACGATTTGCAAAATTGATTAGTGGTCGAGTGCGCCAACGCAAGAAATTGGTGGGCTAGCGGATGGATGAGACCTACATTAAATTGAAAGGCAAATGAGTCTATTTGTATTGTGCCGCTGATAACCAAGGTGATACCAGTGATTTTTTGCTGATAGCCAAGAGAGATGCAGTTGCAGCAAAAGATTTTTTCAAAAAGGCGATCAAACACAATGGTAGACGAGCCAAAGTAACGATTGGTAAGAGTGGCAGCAATAAAGTAGCTCTGGACTTTTGAAACCAAGGCATTGCAGAAAATGAAAAGATCAAGATCAGGAAATCAAATGCCTTAACAGTATCATTGAGTAAGATCATTGCTTTATCAAGGAGAGAACCAGACCAATGCTGAGTTTTAAAAGTTTTCAAGTAGCTCGAGCAACTTATTGCAGGAAGAAAAAGTGTTAGAGTGATACAAAAGTCACAAATACTAGGAAAAACAGTAAATACTTCGGCCTTTTGCAATTTTGTCAACTCAATGGCGGCGTAGTTTGTCTAAAATCTGGGTTTTAGAAAAAATTATTAAACTCTAGCAGATGCGACAGATCCATTGGTTGGAGTAGCTCAAGGGCTTCTTTTTATCTAAACGATAAGAAGCTCGAGCAAGCTGACGGCGCATAATGCTCTCACACATTGAAATCCGTGAAAAAAAATTAAATTTAACTCTATATGATCATTTGAGCTCCTAGTACAAAGAGGAAGATTCAATTTTCCTAGGAGAAATTATGAAAAATTCTTTTAAACATACTTTTGTTATTGCCTTTTGTTTGCTTTCAATATCTGTTCACGCTGCGACATTTTCGGTTAGAGATGAGGTAAGCGAGAGATTCACTAAAATGCGAGAAACCATAGAAGAATATATGCCAAAGTGCTCTCGTGATATTAGCGGTAGGGATATTACAGTTCTTTTAGGAAATACAGGAGCTGGAAAAAGTACGATGATTAATCTTTTAGTACAAGCTGCCATGGAGGTAGATTTGGATGGAAATTTTAGACCTGTGCCAGGACAAGAAAGAGTAAAAGTAGCAGCTGGTGGTTTATCTTGTACTAAGTTTCCAGAGATGGTTCTTGGTAGCGAAGTTGGAGATTTATGTGATTTGCCGGGATTCCAGGATACAGGATCTGCGGGTTCAGATAGTTTAGCATCTGATAGCAAAGGAACTGTTGATGATATTTTAAATGCAGCATTTATTCGCTTAGCATTGACTAATGCTAGGTCCGTGCGTGCGGTTTTTTTGACGACACAAGATGAGATGAAAGCTGTTAAAGCTCAACCATTTCGAGCGTTATCTCGTTTTGTTAATTTGTTTAAGAGAGAAGAATTTAGAGATAATGCATGCTATTTGATTGTGAATAGAGTAGACCGTAGTTTAATAAGTCAAAAAAGAACAGCAAGTTTGTTTGAGGGCGTTAGTGATAAACTTGAGGAAAAGGATAAGCATCTGGCGAGATTAATGGCAAGAGGAAAAGTATACTTTATACCAGCAGCACGAGCGCCAGAAGACACAGAAGAAGCATTAAGAGAAAAGGACAAGATTTTAAAGGTTTATGAAGATGTTATAAGAGTTATCAGCGGGGTTCCTTACATGCCTGTTCCGGAAAGTGAAATTGATATGTCCCTAAGTATGAATAGTGAAACAACAGGAGATATTAGAATTTTGGTTGATGGTCTACTTAACAGTCGACACGCCAATATGATTAATGATGATTATGCAAAACTGAGAGTTATATATCATGAAAAAGCTAAAACGGACAGGACTTCTCCTCCTGGTAGTCAATTAATGAAGGACAATCTGTCTGATTTTTGGAATGGCTTTGTTTCTAAATTTAGAGAGTCAGACGAATGGGCCCTGTTATATCCTATTTGTGGCAGTCATATTGACCAAAGATTAAGTGAATTCGAATCATTTTTTCAGAAAGCGCACAATGCGCAGGTGCAAGAATTAGTAATTATAGAGCAAAAAGAAGCTACAGAAGAAGCTGAAAAAGCAAAGAAGAAGGCTCAAGAAGAGGCAGCTGAATCTGAAAGACAAGCTCAAGAAGCGAAAAAAGCTGAAAAAGTAGCACGGGAAAATGAGAATAAAGCAAAAAAGATTGCAAAAGAGAAAGAAAAAGAAGCTCAAGAAAAAATCGAGGAAGCAGAACGAGCAAAAATAGCAGAGAAAATTGCTAGGGAAAAAGCAGAAGAAGAAGCAGAGAGGGCTGAAAAAGCGCAAAAAGATGCTTCTTTAAGCGAAGAGCAGAAGCGTGAAGCTTTAAGGAGAGCAGAAGTCGCAGATAGGGAGCTCAGGCAGAAAACTGAAGAAGCAGAGAGAATATCAAGGGAAAGAGTAGAAGCAGAGGCTAAAGCTAGAGAAGCTATGGACGCAGAAAAAAGAGCAAAACAAGAGGTTGATCGAACAAGAGAGGAAATGCTTGAAAGGGAAAGGCTTGCAAACAAAAAACTTGAAGATTTCAGGGAGATGGCTGCAGAAGCCACCAAGAAAAATGAAGAAATGCAGAGGGCTTATGAAAAGCGTATGACGGACATACAAGAGCAAGCACGTATGCGGGAGCAAGAAGCAGCAAGAAACATCGAGACTATGAGGACAGAGATAAGTAGAATTCAAGCAGAAAATAGCGCAGAAAAAAGAGAAGCAGAGAAGAGGCTAGCTGATTATCAAGATAGGCAACAGCGCGCTATGGAAGAATTAACAGCAAGGCAGGAGCGTGAGCGTCAAGCCTGGGAGGAAAAACTAGAAGCCCAGCAGAGGAAAATGCAAGAAGATAGAGAAGAGTTGGAGAGAGAAATGAGTAGAGTTCGCGAGCAAGCTGAAAAGCCAGCTCAACAGCAAGTTGTTTATATTCCTTGGTGGTATTGGTACCAAGGAAATTGTTGAGGTACTATATGCACCAATATGTGAATATATTAAAACAACAGCCATCAAGGATTGTGTCGATTATCTTACTTGCTTTTCCAAGTGAATTTGCGACTAGTCTTTATTCTTCTGAATTGGATTTATCAGGAGTGCAATGTATCGAGACTGTATTGCGAAGCAAAAAGAGCCTATTGGAGCAGGTAAATGGCAGAGATATTACCGTAGTTTTAGGAAATACTGGTTCCGGTAAGAGTACGATGGTTAATGTTTTGGCTGGATCTACCATGAAAGTGGATTGTGATGGTTATTTTACCCCTGAATTTGAGCAAGAAAGGGTTCGAGTGAGAAAAGATGGTAGCACTACTACTAAATTTCCAGAACTAGTTTTGTCTACTTCGGTAGGAGATTTATGTGATTTGCCAGGTTTTCAAGATTCAGACGGAGCTGTTGATGATCTTCTTAATGCAGTGTTTATGAGGGAAGTTTTAACGAGAGCAAGATCTGTAAGAGCTCTTATTCTAACGACACAAGATGAATTAATGGCTGTTAGAGCTAATCCATTTAGGAAATTGTCCGGGTTTATGAACTTATTTCAGAATAAAGAATTTAGAGATAGTTCTTGTTATTTAATTGCCAATAAAGTAGAGCGTAGCCTAATTTTACACAATAGAACTGAAAGTTTATTTGATAAGGTTTATGGAACCCTTGAAGAAAAAGATTTCTTTTTAAAAGAGCTAATAGATTCTAGAAAGGTATTTTTTATACCTGCTGCCAGATCGCCTTCTACCCTTGAAGACGCAAGAAATGAAAAGGAAATGCTACTGGATGTATACGCTCGAATGGCAGAAATAATCTCCCCTGTGTATAGAAGGAATATTCCTGGACAAGAGCTCAACATGGAACTTCACCTAAGTGGAGATACTGTACAAACTCTTACTATGTTTTTTCACAGGTTAATGGAAGTGAAATTTGACGCATTTAAAGGAAATATTTTTCAAAAAAAACTCGAATTTTATGAAGATAATAGAGAAAGCAGCTGGAGCAGTTTTAAATCTTTGATGATGGAAGATTCCTCTTTGATGGCTTTGTATCCATTTGGAAATAAAGCTTATCAGGCTGCTTTGGATGTTTTTAGGACAACCTTTGATAGGGAATACGATTTTTGTCAAAAAATAGCTCTTGCAGAAGATTTGAAGACAAAAGTTCGACAGGCAGAAGAAGAGAGGCAGAGAGCAGAAGATAGCTACAGAGAAGCACAAGAAGCAATGGAAAGTAGTCTCAGGCGAAAAGAAGAACTTGAAAAATCACAAGCAGAAGAAGAAGTTAAAGTTAAAAAGTACGCAGACGAAGTTAAAAAAGCAAAAAAAAGAGAGCAAGAACATCAAGCCAGCATTAGAAAAGCTAAGGAAGATGCAAGGATAGCAGAAGAAGAGAGAAAAAAAATACAGGCAGATATTGAAAAGAATGATCAGGAGAAGCGCGCGGCAGTTGAAAATGCACGTAGTAAGATTGCAGAGTTGGAGAGACTAAAAAAGCAGGCGAGCGAAGATGAGCTAGGCAAGCAACAAGCAATTAATAGAGCAAAGGAAGCAGAAAGAAAAAGAAAACTTATCGAGGAAGAAATGGTAAGACATCGTGAAAATGTTCAACGAATGGAGAGACAACAACAGCAAAAAGAAGAGTACATGAGGGAGATTCAAAAGGTCCAAGAGCAGGCAAACAGAAGTGCTACGCAGATAGAAGGACAGCTGAATATAACACGTGAAAGATTATCTTCAAGAGATAGAGAACTTTCTCAGTTGCGTGGTCAAATTGAAAGTTTGAGAAGAGACCAGGGAGATGTTGTTTCTTTGCGAAGGCAGATTGAGAATTTGAGAAAACAATTAAATGATAAAAATCAAGAGATATCAACCTTAAGAAGCTCTATGTATTGATTTAGCTGTGGGCGAAAGTTTAGAGATTAATTATTAAATCAATTCCTGCAGTAAGAGTTTGATATTACCAGTAGGAAAAAAAGCTACGGAGTATGACTTTTAAGCTAGTAGTTTATGATAGTAGTGACTCATATATGTCTGAAAGATTAACAGCAAAAGCAGAGACCGATCAATAAAATGCAAGTAAATATAAAGATTAGGGATACAGGAGTTTATTGTGAATAATTGTGAGAAAAATATAACCAAAACATTGCTTTTATGCTTAGCATTTACCCGCAGTACTTATACAATGGATCATGAAACAAGAATTGACTTTAAAGCAAGGAAATCAGTATTTGAAAGAAATTCTTCGACTCAAGCCATGTCACCAGCAATCAATATTGAAGATCAAAAGAAAAAAACATCAACTCGCTCAAAAAGCACAGGTAAAACTATACTAGAAAAAAGTTCAATACCCAATGATGTAACAATACCTGTAGATGGAAAAAGCCTATCCGAGCCAGAAAATGATGTTTGTGTAGCATTTCAGGGACTAGATTTATCAAGTGTTCAGCATATAGGTACCATATTGCAAAGCAAGCGGACTATCTTAGAGCAAATAAACGGCAGAGATATTACTGTAATTTTGGGTAATACAGGTTCCGGCAAGAGCACAATGATTAATTTTCTTGCCAGAGCTCCTATGCTTGTTGATATTAATGGTAATTTTATTCCACAAGATGGCCGGGAAAGAGTAAAAGTAAGAGCCGGAGGTGTTTCTGTTACGAAATTTCCAGAGCTGGTTTTAGGGACAGAAATAGGAGACTTGTGTGATTTGCCTGGTTTTCAGGATTCAGGTGGTGCGGTTGATGACCTTTTAAATGCAGTCTTTATGAGAGAAGTTTTAACAAGAGCAAAATCCGTACGTGCTTTGATGATAACGACTCAGGCAGAGCTAAAAGCTGTTAGAGCTGATCCTTTTAGAAAATTATCTATTTTTATGAATATGTTTAGTAAGAGAGAATTTAGAAATAGTTCATGTTACTTAATTGTTAATAGAGTAGAGCGCAACCTTATAAGTCAGCGAAGAACTTCAAGTTTGTTTGAAGGAGCATATGGAAATCTGGAGGGGAAAGATTTATTTTTGAAAGAGTTGATTGATTCAGGAAGAGTTTTTTTTATACCTGCTGCCAGAGCTCCTGAAACAGATGAAGAAGCAGAGAAAGAAAGAGAAAAAATTCTTGCTGTTTATGAAGAAATGGTGAGAAGGGTCATTTCTATCTCGGGAGCAAAGATTAGAACTCCAGAAATCAATATGGAACTAACATTTAATGCAGATACGCATCAAGCGTTAAGTATGTTTTTTTACAGTTTAATGGAAGAGACTTTTGCTCAGCATAAGTTACATTTCTTTGGTGAAGGCAACTCTGCAGATCAAAATCATAAAGATCGTGTTTGGAGAGAATTTGAAGTTATTTTGCGGAGGAATTCATCTTTTGAGATGTTACATGACTTTGGGAGCAGAGCTTATGAATCGATTTCTTCAGTTTTTAGAAAAACTTTTGAAGGAGAGTATGACTTACATCAACAAGCTGTATTAGCAAAAAATCTTCAAGAAGAGGCGAGCAGGGCTGAAGAGAACAGGAAGCAAGCGGAGAGAAGGCAAAAGGAAGCTGAGCAAGAACTGCTGTTAGCTATTGAGAGGAAGAAAGAATTAGAGAAATTAAGATTAGAAGCAGAAAATAGAGCAAAGCATCATAGTTTAGAGGCTGACAAGGCATGGGCAAGAGTAGATGAGAGTAGAGAATCTATTAGAAAAGCCGAGGAAGCAGCAGAAAAAGCTATAAAATTAGCCCAAACTGCCAGAGAAAATGTGCAGCAAAATGAACATGAGAAAGCTGCTGCAATTGAAAATGCGCGTAAAAAAACTGAAGAATTGGAGAGATTGAGGCAACAAGCAAGGGAAAACGAATTAAAGAAAAAAGAAGCTGCTGACAAAACTAAGCAAGCGGAGCAAGAACTAAAACGTATCGAAGAAGAACAAATTCACCATCGTAACCGTTGTCAAGAAATGGAGGAGTTTCAGCAGAGAATAGATAAACAAATGAGGGATTCAAAGAAGACTAAAGAAGAAGCAGAAAGAAAATTAGCGGAGCTTGAAACTGAATTAAAATCGACTCAAGAGCGTTTAACCTCAAGAGATAAGATATTTGAGCAATTACGTACCGAAGTTGAAAGCTTGAGGAGAGATCAGGGAGAGGTTTCTGCACTGCGACGTGAAATTGAAGATTTAAGACTAAGAATTAAGGGATCAGAATCCGAAGAGAGTAGATTATTGAGAGACATGGATCTTCGCTTGGGGAGATTAGATAGAGATACTATAGCTGCTACCATCAATCTAAACGAACATTTACCCTTGCTTCAATTAGCGCACCAACGAAATCATCCTTTAGGTACTTTTTTATTGGGTTTATGCTACCTTGATGGTAAAGGCCTACAGAAAAATGAAGTTGAAGCTGCTAGGTTATTTAGGCTATCGGCTGATCAAGGAAATTCTTCTGGGCAAGCTGAGTTAGCTGGATGTTATTTACAAGGGCTAGGGGGTGTAAGAAAAGATAAGGAAGAAGCTGTAAGATTAGCTAGATTATCGGCTGACCAAGGAAATTCTCGTGGGCAAATGGCTTTAGGAGTTTGTTATTTACACGGAGAGGGCGTAAGAAAAAATGAAGCAGAAGCAGTTAGGTTATTTAGGCTATCGGCTGACCAAGGAAATGTTTGGGGTTGTTTGGAGCTGGGGCATTGCTACCGTGATGGCAGAGGTATACAGAAAAATGAAGAAAGAGCTCTTCCTTTGTTAAAAATAGCTGCAGATGCAGCTCATCTGCCTCCTGTATGCAAAGTGTCTTACGCAGTTACAGTATTGCGTAAAGATAGAAATGAAGCAAAAAAATACCTCAAGCTTGCGGCCGATCTAGGAGAAGAATCAGCATCGGAATATTTGAGGAAGTTTTTTTAGGGAGTGTTCAAACAAAAAACTGATAGGATGGTGGTGCAAGAGGGTATTTTATGAAAAGTTTATTGGTTTTTTTCATTGTTTTGTTAATCACACAAGAAATTGTGCCGTTTGCTCATGAGGAGCGCAACTTGCAGATAAGAGAGGAAGAAATTAAAAATGAGTCTCAGCAATACTACTCACGGCAGACAACACCAATTCTTGGTTTGGGTAGGGATTTTGCAGAATGGTATCGCTCTAAATATGGCTATGGCAGACTGGAAGTTCAAGATATTGAGGACCTAGGCCTTTATTCTATTCAAAGTGAATATGAAGAATTTAAAAGCCAGTTTACAAGATGGTGTTACGATCGTCATGGTCTGAAAGAAGCTTCTACTAGAAAAATCGAAAAGTTAATAAAAGAGTTTGAATCTTATGAGCAAGAACAAGAGGAATATCCTATTCGAGAACAAATAGAACCAAAGTTTATGATTCAGGATAATTTTTCTTTTGCAACTTCCTTCAAGCCCGAATCTAAAGAGAAAAAAAAGAACTTATTCAAGAATTAATCACCTTGTCTCAGGGCTATGCTAAACAAGAAAGACTATGGATTGAAGAACAGTGGGAGTATTTGGAAGAAAAATGGCCACGGTATGATTACCGCGTTTTTCAAATTGGTTGTTGCTTTCAGAAGAAGGGTGATTGTACAAAGGCAGAAGCCTTTTATGATCTTGCCTCTAAATACCAAAGCATTCACTTAAGCTTAAATCTCCAGTCGCTTAAGAACCATTCTAACCCTGCCTTGCGCTCATTCTATATGTTTTTTGAAAGATTTGAAGGTACAATGAGCCAACAGCACCGCTTTAAGCTGTCTCGCGTACGCTATTAAATGGGCTCAGATATGTAAGAAAGAGTCAAGATTTTTTAGACAAAGTAAAGGGACTCGCGATATGCTTTTTCCGGTACATGCTCTAAGAGAGCTAGAGTTACGAAGGGATAGAATTGTTTTTTGGCATCTTTCAAGTAGCTGTAAAAGTCGTTGTATATCGAGGCTGTCATAGAAAGTGTGTAAACAGCTAAAAGAGAATGGAGAATTGGTTTAATGCCATTTTCCATTCCCTGATAGGCATTGTCCATTTTTTAGCGGTATTTTGCAATGCCAAAAAAACCAGCTTAAAAACTGCTTCAT
>JACCDN010631115.1_pt1 | contig 10606 bp, 12 predicted proteins | sample 7441691 | NCBI WGS metagenome assembly JACCDN01 (sample SAMN15323439, study PRJNA562643) | freshwater metagenome | isolation source: river surface water | place: USA:Blue River Watershed | collected 2017-08-16
ATTGCCAAGAATATAATGTAGTTTAATTGTAACAGAAACTTGGCAATTACATAATTGCCAAGAATATAATGTAGTTTAATTGTAACAGAAACTTGGCAATTACATAATTGCCAAGAATATAATGTAGTTTAATTGTAACAGAAACTTGGCAATTATGTAACATAGAAAATTGAAATTACAATAGTAAATTATTTATTTATTTGATAGTATATAATTAAAAAATGGCAATGAAACATAAATTTAAAAATCAGCAAATTAATGAAAAAAAATATGTAAATAAAGGAAATGGCGCAGGAGGAACAAATACAAATCTTTTTGGAAAATTATTCGAAGAAAAAACATGCATGAAAGAAAATTTATATAAAATGGGTTTTATTGAAAAAAAAATAAATAATAGCAAATATGGATATTATTTAAAGAAAAAAATAGAAGACATAAAAATAATATATTTAGCACAATCCGGATTAAAAATGTATTTGAGATTAAAATATGATATAATATTATATCGAAATCCGGATGAAGCATATATAATAAAAACAAATGATAAATGTATAATTAAAATATTAGAAAAAAAAGAGCAACATTGTGAAGGGTCTGTTGAAACTAAATTATGGTCGGGACCATCGCTAAAAAGAGAATATGAAATAATATTAGGTGATAATTTTATCGTTGAATATGCATATTGTATAAGCGAATTTTTATCAATAAAATTTAATTCTAATAATAAAAAATATAACGTTCTAAAACAAATATTAAAAGAAAATAATATTATAGTTTTACATGCAATTGATACTGATTATTACGAAAAATTAAATTGTTGGATTAAAATGATTTAATAATAATTTCATTTGTTTTTTTTGCAGGGTTTTTAGAATGTATTGCACGTCGACACTCAATAATTTTAATTAAATATTTATTTTTTGGAAATGCATCAGTAACTAATTTAACATTAGAATTACTCATCATAAATTTAATTTGATTTAATAACATATTATTGCACATAACAAATAATTTTTTATGCTGGTCAATATTAAATCCATCTGAATTATATTTAACAAATGACGTGTTTTTTTCGGGTGCATATGGTGGATCCAAATACGCGAAATCACCTAATTTAATTTTAAGCAATGATTTTTCAAATCCAATGCATTTAAATTTAACTTGTTTTATTAATTCACTAATCGTCAATAATGTTTTTTTATTTATTATTTTAGAATTTTTGTAATGACCAAAAGGCACATTAAAACCATTTGGTCCAATTCTATAAACACCTCTAAAACATGTTTTATTAAGAAATATAAACATAGCACTTTTAATAATATTATTTTTTTTATCAGTTGGCAAATTATTATATTTATAACGGATCCAATAATAATATGATTCTTTTGAAGTAATTGCTTCTTCTTTAGTTGTTGGTTGTCTGTTTATTTCATGTTCACCACACGCGGAATATTCATTTATTATTTTTTTAATTTCCTTATATATTTTTTTAGGATTTTTTTGAACGGTCTTATAAACATTTATTAAATCATTATTAAGATCATATGCATATATTTTATTTAAAATTATTATTTTACCATCTCTAACATAACTTAATAATGCTAATAATGTGCTTCCTCCCCCTAAAAATATATCATGATAATTTTGAATTTTTGTTGGATAATTGCCTATTAATGTATCAATAATTTGACTTTTGCCCCCAACCCATTTCAAAAATGGTTTTGTTATATTTAATTCATTATCTTTTATTTTACTATCATCAGACATAATAATAATAATAATATTAATACATTTTGTTTAACTTTTCTATTTTCATTTTTATAAAAATTATGCTTTTAACAAAATAATTAATAAAAATTGATTTTTTATTAGTTATATTTAAATATATATCATGATTTTAATTTAATATAATGAATTTACCTTGGATTGAAAAATATAGACCACAAAAATTAGATGACATAATTGCACATCAAGATATTATTAAGTCACTAAAATATTTTATTCAAACATCATCACTTCCTCACATTTTATTTTACGGACCACCAGGAACAGGAAAAACATCAATGATTATGACAACAATAAAAGAATTATATGGAGACGATGCATATACTATGGTATTGGATTTAAATGCGTCAGAAGAACGTGGTATTGACATAGTTAGAGTACGAATTAAAAAATTTGTTACAACACAAAATGTGTTTTCACAAAATAAAACAAATAATTTTAAAATTGTTATATTAGATGAAATTGATTCAATGACTGATGATGCGCAATGTATTTTACGTAAAATTATAGAAGAAAATACAAAAAATGCAAGATTTTGTCTTATATGTAACTATATTAATAAAATTAACATTGCATTACGATCAAGATGTATTGGATTTCAATTTCGTCCGCTTAATAACAAAGATATAACAGAAAAAATTAATTTTGTTATAACAAACGAAAATATAAATATAACCAAAGATGGTATTAATACAATAATTAAACGTTCAAATGGCGATATGCGTAAAATTTTAAATATTTTACAATCAACTGTTTTATTAAATAAAAAAATTACAAGTGACGTAATAAATGAATGTATTGGATACCCCAAACAATCTGAAATTAATGATATTATTCAAACTCTTTTAAGTGATCAAAATAAATTAGCAATACGTGATTATTTAGTAAATTATATACAATCTAATAGTTTATCAATAACAGATATTATTTCTGAAATTCATGATTATTTTTTTTGTAATATAACACAATTATCTGAAAAATTTTCTAATGCAAAATTAATTAATATTTTTACAAAATTACGTTATTTAGATATTAACTTGTCATATAACACTAATTCATTATTAATTATTTCTGCATTAACATATATTTTTATTTAATTATTTATGTAAAAAAATATCACCCATATAATAAAATTTAAACTATAATTATTATATATTAAAATGGCACAACTAAATTCATATTTTAAAATGTTACAAAAACAACAGCAACAACAACAGCAACAACAACAACAAAAACAACAACCACAAAATACTCTTATTAAAATGTCAAAATGTTCTTCTGAAAAACAAGATATTAATAACTTATATGCTAATGTTACAACATGTTATTGGAATGCATTTGAAAATAATCAAGAATATGTTAAATCTCGATTAAATAATACGTTTAGTGAAGACAAACAAAAACAACAAGTTGAACAAAAGCAACAAGATAATTTTATTAATGATATAAAAATATGTCAAGAACTTCCAATAAAATCAGTTGTAAATGCGTTAAAATGCATTAATACAGATTTTGATGTTACATCTTACGATAATATTAATGCATTGTTACGTGAAGCTAATCAAACAAAAGCAATAAGGTTAATTTAAAAATTTTTTTAATAATTTTTATCTACCATAATATTTCATTTTATATTATAACATAATATAATGAGCAAAATATATACACCCGGAAAGGGTTATACTGCAGTTAGCACAAGTTCATGTCCCAAACAATATCAAACATGTACCACCAATTTAGCAAATATGACAAAATCAAATACAGAATGTATTTCAGAACGTGATAAATATAAAACAGATTCAACAACATGTGCTACTAATTTAGCAAATATGACAACATCAAATACATCTTGTATAACTGAACGTGATAAATGTAAAACAGATTTAACAAATATGACAAAATTAAATGAAACATGTCAGAAAACATTACAAGGTAATTCTGCCACCACATCCAGCCCTGAATTAACAGAATGTAACGCCAAGTTAACAGATTGTAATACACAATTACAAAATTATAAAGACAATGCTAGTGCATTGTCAAATAAAACAAATCTTATAGTAGGGCAACTTGATGAATGTGAAGCTCGTGCCTCCAAATTACAAAATGATAATAATACCCTAAATCAAAAATTATTAGAATGTACAAATAACACATGTTCAACAGAGTTAACAACAACGAAAACTGCATTAAATACCTGTAAATCAGAATTAGTAACAGCAAATACAAAGATAACTGAATTATCGTCTCAACAAACAACGCCAACAAATATTTCTCAAATAAAATATGATCCTGCACAGCAAAACACATTTGTAAAAAATATATATGAATATACAAAAAATATGTTTGATAAAGTTATATTAGGGCCAAACATTGATACAACAGATACACCCACTGAAAAACAAGAAATACATAGTTCGTATTATATGTGGAATAGTTCAAGTATATTAAATACAAGTAATGGATTTTCATATAAAATTGCAAATTTTAACGAAGATTTTAAATTACCATTTGATGCCCATGTTTTTTCACCAAACACAAATGTATATGAAATATCAAATTCACATAATGATTTAAAAGAAAAACAAACTGCAAACGCAACGAAATATACAAGTAATTCTGTGTTACAAAATGCTGAAAAACTTTCAGATGATACATGTTCATCAAGCAATGGTCAAGATTGTTTTATTCGCGGAAGACATATGTCAATTAAATTTGCTAATAATAATCCGGAAATAACAACATATATGACAATGGGCAGTATTCCAATTTCCACAGATAAATATTTGTCTGATATATGTCGGTTGGGCTCAAAAGACAAAACTACAAACAAATACCCTATTATATGCAAAACTAAGATTACTGGAGACATATTTACTGAAGATGTCACTATTGGATATACAAATTTATACGTTAGCACCATATATGATCGTACGGTTGGAATGGTAAGATCATTACCATTACGAATATGTAAACGTGATTTTGATCCGGTTGATGGCAAATTAAGTCCATTAATGTGTTTAACGCTTGTACCATCAAAAAATGATCCAACCAAATATGCATCATCGCGATATAATACGAAAATTGATGATTGGAATTTGCAGGAATTAACCAATTTAAATTTTCGAAATGGGGGTCCGGCATATTAAAAAATACAAATACAAATTTTAATTTTAATAATTTTTATCTTCCAATATATATTATTATATATAATATAATAATATAATGAGCAAAAAAGTATATACGTCAAACGGATATAGTACTGTTAATGTTTCAAATACATGTGAACAACGATATCAAACATGTCAAAATCAATTAAATAGTCAAGTTGCAGAATTACGAATGCAATATGGAATTGCAAATAATATGAATACTCAATGTCAAGCGGATTTAAAATCAGAACAAACAATATCAAGTATGTTTGCATCAGATAAAAATAAATGCACTTCTGATTTATCTAATATGACAACATTACATACAAATGTATTGTCTGAAAATACTAATTTAAAAAGTCAGCTTAATGAATATAATATTAAAATAACAGATGACGCAACATGTGGTGTAAATAATAAAATTTGTCCTACAGGACAATTTTGTAGTATTTATGGTTGGTGTGGTGTTGCAGATATTTATAAAGAACCAACAATAGCAACACAATATAAACAATGTAATAACAACGAAACGCCTGAAACTGCGCCATGTCTAATTCCTGGAACTCAAATGCAACATGTTGTTAAATTAACATCTGATAGTAGATGCGGTATTAATGGTAGAATATGTAATAAAAATACTTTTTGTAGTTCTTCAGGCTGGTGTGGCGTAACTGATGAACATAAAAAAAATAGCGATTATAGTCAATTCAGAGAATGCAATGCAAATGAAAGTTCATTGAATGATAATTGTATGAAATTAAGTGCACAATATGAACCACCACAAATAACAACAAATTCTCGTTGTGGATTTAATAATAAAATGTGTGATAAAGGCAATTATTGTAGTCCATCAGGATGGTGTGGTAATACGGATGAACATAAAAAAATTAATTTAATGAGTAAATATCGAAAATGTAATGATGGAGAAAATCCTCATTTAAATTATTGTTTAATATAAATATTTATTAAAATTGTATTTTTTAAAAAAATGCATTTTTAACATATAAATATAAAGATATAAAATTAATAATATGTATGTCTGACCTTAAATTTAATTCTGTTTGGAATTTATGGACACATGATATTTATAACCGCGATTGGAGTTTACAATCTTATCAACATGTATTTGCAATTGAAAATGTTGGTGAATTATGGGGATTTTTAAATAACATACAACAGTTTAATTATTTAAAAACACATTTTTTCTTAATGCGCGATAACATAAAACCAATTTGGGAAGATTCACAAAATCGTAATGGAGGTATGTGCAAATTAAAAGTTGAACAGAATATACTTGACGCATGGGAAGAATTTGTTATTTATACATTAAATGAAGATATTGTTGAGAATTTTAATACAATTAATGGGATTTCATTTAACCCAAAAAATAATTTTACAATTATTAAAATTTGGAATAATTGTAAAGAAAATATTCAAAATACATTAAATCCAATTTTAAAAAATAAATATCAAAATACTAGTATTAAATATGATTTGAACATCCCAGAATATTAATTTATTAAATAATAAATTAATATTTGTAATTTTTTTTGTTATTATTTGTAATAATTTACTATTTGTAATTTATATTACCTGTAAAATCATCATCGCTATCTGTTTTATTATTTTCATCACTATAAATAGTATTTTCAAGTTCCATTGGTGAAACTGCTATCATGGCTTTGCCAAAAGAACCAATCATATATTTTAAAATTAATGGATGATTATTTTTCATTATTATCTCAACATCTGTACAAAAATTATTACATTTATTAAATAATGTTAAATCTTTTAATTCATATACACCTTGCAAAATCGCATCTTGTGATGTTGTTACTTGAGATATATTTATATTTGTTTTTTCATCGTCTTGTTTAAACGTTTTCTCCATTTCCGCATTGTCACCTTTACATTTAAATATTATGCTATTCGTTGTACATTTAATTTCTAAATGTTCCGCTAAATTACTAACATCGCGGCACATTTTATGAAATTCATTTGCAGGAATAAGAATATGACGGTCATATTTTAAAACTGTTGGAATTTTTAATTCTTGCGAATCTAAATCCATTAATTTTAATTTATACTCTGCAGTAGACTGTTTTTCTGCACTATATGACGTTATACCTAAATTTTGTTTATTTTCATCATCAAAATATAAAGTTAATGAATCGCCTTTATCCACTGATTTTAGTAATTTATATAAAACTAATAAGTTAATTCCTAATTCTAATTTTTGTTTACATTTAAATATAGAAAATTCATTTATATCTAATTTTAAATATATTAAAACAGTTTTTGTTGTGTTTACTGTTAATACTTTTATACCACCTTCATATTTAATTTCTTCATCAGATTCACTTTGTTCTGCAGATTTTTTTTTTTTATTTTTTTTTTTTTTAGTTTTTTGTTCAGAACTATTTGTTTTTATTGGTTCTTTTTTAAATTCAAATATTACTTCTGTTAATATTTCTTTTAACACTTCAATTAACGCTTTAAACGGAACTACATGTTCAGTTTTTACTTCTAATATTCTAACCATTTTACATATTTATAATATAACATCTTTATATTATATCATAAAAATTTCAAATTTTTTTACAAAAAATATATAATGTATTATTATATTATTATGCGATTTAAATTAATTAATCCAAATATTAAAGGTAAAGGAATAAAAACACATGTTAACGCTAAAAATGCTTCGGATGCCGCAGTTAAATTATGGGGTGGGTTTGCAGGTCATCTACAAAATCGTCTTGGAAAATTTAATATTAGTATTGAATCATCAAATAATGATATTTCTCATTTTCATGTTAATGAAACCTTAAACGGAGATACGGTTGATTTTACTTTATCAAGAATTAATAATATCCCTGCTGAACAAGAAAAAAAATTATTACAATCTATATCACAAACCGGCGGTAAACACCGTCATTCGTATGATAATAAAAATGTTGATTCAACAGATAAAAGCAGTGAACATAGCGATTCTGAAAATAAAAACAACAAACAACGTGCACATCATAGTGATTCTGAAAATAAACACCATAAAAAACATAACGAATTCGAAAATAAAAATAATAAACCACATAAAAAACATAAAAACAAACACAATTCAAGTTCATCTGAATCTTCCAGTTCTTTTGACAGTTCTGATGATTTATCTTTCTCAAGTTATCATATTTATCAATATCCGCGCAATGTTTATCCTGTAATCGAATTATGTGATTATTATCCGTTAATATATTATATTAATCCTCTCGATTTTTATAAAAGTTATTTTACGGTTCCTATTTGGAATGTTCCAGAACCACCAAAAATGAATGTATGGCTTGTTTAAACATACATAAAATTGAAAAAAAATAATATTAATAATAAATTTTATTATTAATATTATCAATGGAACAAAATATAGAACAAAATAATGACATGACAATTTCGCCTGAAGACCTTGAATATGGATTTTATATTAAATTACTTAATTTATATCAAACTTGGTATAATAAATATGTTGAACCTGAATATCCTTCTATGATTGAAGATTCTAATGATGAACAATATACAAATGGATCTCTTGAAAGTTTTTATGAATTTATGACTGATTTTAAAAATAATATTAATAATTTATCTATGACACGAACATATAAATTACATGATTTTCTTATTCAAAAACCTGAATTAATTGATAATGAATATTATGTACTTAAAATAACAAATCAAGGAAAATATGAAGAATTTGCTTCTCCGTTAATTTTATCTTTATTCATATTCCTTTCAAAAATTAATCTGGAAAATTCAAATTGGACAATCGAAATTCACTAATTTTTTTATTTATTTAAAGAATCATATATAATTTATTATATGACTGATTCTGACACAAAAAGTATTAACGACGACAATAATAATAAAATAAATGAAAAAATATCAGATGAGTTTCGACAAAAAGTATTAAAATATATCGAATATGATGATAAAATAAGTGAATTGCAAAAAAAAATTAAAGAATTAAAATTAAAAAAACAAGAATGTGAAGAACATATTTTAACAAATATGGATAAATTAGATTTAAATATTATTGAAGTAAAAAATAGTAAAATTATAAAAAATAAATCAGAATCTAAATTAGCATGTAAACCTGATCTTATTAAAGCAGTTTTAGAAGAAGAATTTAAAGATTTAAAACGTGTTGATAAATTTATGGAAAAATTAGAAGATAGTCGCGAAATTAGAGAAAAAATTAGTTTAAGACGAAAAAAAAATTAAATAAAAATTAAATAAAAATTAAATAAAAATTTAATAAAAATAATTTTATTAAAATAAAATTATTTTTTGTTTTAATTAAATTAAATAATTTTATGTTAATATTTAGTTTATTTTTTTAAAAAAAAAATAATACGACTAATTTATTAATACTAAAATGTTTGATAAGAATTTATTTAATTTAATGATTTTATGTTAATATCAGGTTCAATTGTGCTATTTAAAAATGGCGATACAACTGATTTGGGACACGGGGGGGACCCTCTTATATCTAATGATGGATTGCGCAATGAATTACCAATTGTATTAACACCAATAGGTCTTGAAATGTTAATTAAATTTCGATTTTTTACATTAATCGGCTCTGGAACCTGATCAAACCAATCATTATTATGTTCTTGTGGCTGTAATTGTGCAGCGTCGAACATATCATATGGCGCATTATTTTGTTTCATTTCTAATTTAAATAATGCTTGCCCGTAAGACTCGTTTGGTTGAAAATTATCGTTTGCTAATTTATTATTGCAATTTGTTAATTCTGTTCCTGCCGCAAATTGCTCTTCCCATTCGGGTTGATCTGTATTTCCTCTTTTTCCTTCTGCGTAATTAATTCGTGAATCAAAACATCTGTTTTTGTTTACTATTTTATTTAATAAAGCTGTATTATCTTGCGTTTCTGATTGCTCTTGTTGATTTGTTATTTGTGTATTACTCATGTCATCTGATACGCTATTTGTCATAGTATCATTTGTTAACACATCTGAAACATGTTGATTAATTTTTGACAAAAAATGCTCTGTTGGTAAAGTATTATTTTTCATATTTTGATAACTTACATATGCAATATAAATAATAGTTATTATAACAAGTAATAATAATATTTTTGTAATATCAAACATCTTATATATATAAATATTAAGATAAAATTTAATAAAAAATTAATTTATCTTTATATTAATATATATAATATGACTTCTCCAGATATGACTTCTAGAAGTATACCGTTACAAGGTGTGCCAGTTTCACCCATGAATGATTTTAACGGTTCGGTTACACAATTAAAAACAATATTATGTGACCCAAAATTTGACATTCATAATCTTTACAAATTTTATCATGATATAATACTCGCATCACGCACATCTGATGATAAACTCAACAATTACATTAATAAGTTATTATCCATACTAAACAACCCTAACTTTAATATTGAAAATTTAAACATGTTTTTTGCAAATTTGCCTATTATATTTATTCCAAAACTTCTTATGATTACGAACAATAACGGACAAAATAGCTGGCATTTATTAAGCGAAGCATCTAAATCACAACCTCCCACATTTAAAAGTGTTGCAACTTTAAACAATATTGGTAAACGCCAACCATCTGCATTGGCCGGACCATTTGCA
>JACCDN011081035.1_pt1 | contig 10605 bp, 7 predicted proteins | sample 7441691 | NCBI WGS metagenome assembly JACCDN01 (sample SAMN15323439, study PRJNA562643) | freshwater metagenome | isolation source: river surface water | place: USA:Blue River Watershed | collected 2017-08-16
AAATCTTCATTAAAATACCTCATATAAAAGTAGAATCTTTTTCCGGCCTATTAGTGAAATTCATGGAAAAAAAACACGCGAAAATTGTATTGCGAGGAATACGCACTTCAGGCGATATGGAATATGAGTTTCAGTTGGCTGTTGCAAATCGGCACTTAAAACCCGATATAGAAACTGTGTTTCTAAAGCCGGATGAGCGATTTACGCATATTTCTTCCAGCATTGTGCGAGAAATCGCTGCGATGGGAGGTAATCTAACGCCTTTTGTGCCACCTACAGTGATGACTGCTTTTGAAAGCAAGTTTAAACAGAAAAACAAATGACGACCTTTTCTTTGCTTAAAACCTTACAAAAACTAACTGCCCATCCCAATGCAAAGGATACATGATAGTCGGTTGGGCGCTTTCAGCAATATACCATTTTTTCAATGGTACGCGATTTATATCCGATATAAAAATTTCCATGGCTCGGCGATATAAATCACGATCCTGTTCAGGCATCAATTTTAATACATTTTTTCGCGGTCTAGGTACAAAATAATGTACACTGCCTATCCATAAAGGTTCTTTACTGTCAGAAATAGTAATATTTGATTTCCACACTATAAAATAAAGTGGCGGCGTGCCATCGGCCGTTTTCGTCATCAGCAAAACGGGCGCCTGATTTTGATAAAGTAATGGCCAAACAGGCAAATGCTGGGGATTTGCTTTTGGTGATAAGCGATTTAAACTGCCTTTCCAATTCAAGCGTACTGAATGTTCTTGCCAACCTTTAGAAAGCAGTAATGTTTTGATATCATTTAGTGACCCTAACCATTGTATATTCAACGCCGCTTCCGGCTTTCCCAGCCTCGAAAGAATAAACAGCGGCTCTTCAGAATAAGGTTGATGCCACCAGGTCATAGTATCCATAGAAACCGCTGGCCAATATAAAGTATAATTTCTTTGCTGCGTACGAAACATCATAAGGCCATAAACAAGCCAGCAGGAAAGAAATATCAACACAAAAGTCTTACCTGCTTCTGTTACGTTTAACGATTTGCTGTCACGGCGCAGATAGGAAACCCCCACTAAGGCCGCACAGCCCAATCCTAGAAATAAACTGCCTGTCACATCAAGTAGCCAATGTGCGCCTAAATAAATGCGAGACAACATGACGGCGAAGACAAAACATCCTGCAGCTAGCCAGAATGACACAACCTGCTTTTGCTCAACGGGTTTAGCAAACAAGGATGTTTTTTCTATAGGTTGCCTGCTCCTACAAGAAAATAATATGACTAGAAACGCAAAAGATGCGGTAACCAATACGGTATGACCGCTGGGGAAAGAAGAAGTGACTTGTGGATTCAACAACCCTGTTGGACGCGGAAAATAATAAAAATGCTTGATGAGATAAACCGTCCCTGCACTCAGACAAATCAAAGCTGCCCAATGTAATCCAGCCCAATAATAACGCTTCCAAACCAACCAGACGGCAAATAATGCAGCAATCAAAAATTGTGTGTGTTTATCACCTAACAGGGTAAACGCCAACATGACATTGTCGCCTGTCTGCGTACGTAAAGAACGAAGAAGCTCAAAGATAGGTTCATTAAAATGCGTCAAATAGCCATGCATAATTACCTGACGCAATACACAAAAGAATAGAACAAAACATAGTGACGAAAGAAGCACTAATAATAATTGTCTATGCGGATCAGGTCTTTCAGCGCTGCATAATAACGCAGTTAACCAACGTGTAACGGCGTACTGTCGAAGCCAAAGCCAAAACCAACTTGCAGCAGCATCCATCATCTTCACTAATGCTTTCAAAAATAAGTGAATTAATACAAAAATAACCCAACCAAAAGCAACAATGCCTAATACAATCAGAATAAATTTGGTGGCCGTTGCCGGCGGCAATTCTAATGATAAAGCGCCTATTACAACGCCTGGCAATATATAAATCAGCGACCAAAGTATTGCGGCGATAACAGCAGACACAACAAAGCGCCACAACGACATATGCATAAGACCCGCAATCAAGGGCACAACACTGCGAACTGGGCCAAAGAATCGACCCATCAAAACGCTCTTTCCGCCATGTTTAATAAAAAACTCCTGACCTGCAATGAGCAAACGCGGATATTTGCTGAACGGCCACATTTTTCTAAGCCGTTCATTATAATAAGCTCCCAGCCCATAACTTAAAAAATCACCGCTAAAAGCGCCTAGACTTGCCAAAATAAAAGTAGGTGCCGCAGGAATAGCACCAGAACCAATTAACGCTCCAATAGCGGTCATGGTAACAGAACCAGGAAGCAGCCCGCCAATTAGAGCAATAGATTCAACAAATGCAATAGCAAACGTGATAAGTCCACTGATCTGTGGGTGAATATGCAAATAATGCACTACATCGTGCAACTGACTAAAATCGAATGATGCCATTGAGTCCAACAACTTCCGCCAAAAACAGGCGTTCATTGCTTCCTTGAGTTAACGCGACGCGAGTTGACTTCGACAAGCTCAGCCACAGAACTTGTGGATGAGTAACCTCAACTCGACATAAGAACTCTGTGATAGCATCGTCTGATACGCCAACTGCTGCGTTGAAAATCACCAAAAAGTGCTCACAGACAAACAAGTATGCTCCGCTTTTTTGGCGATTTTCGCCTTGCATTTAACGTATCATACTTGCTCTCAACAGAATGTCTTTGCAAGTTTAAGGGCTAACCTATTGAAAAAATTATGGATTGATCATTTTTCTTTGCCAAAGGAATGGACATTCTTCAGTGTTCTTATGTCGAGTTGAGGTTAAGTAGGAAAACTACACATTTCTCCCTTAACAAATCCCCCATCGCGTCAAGCTCTAATAAACTGTTTCTCCCGCAGCTTGCCTATCTGCATGATATGAAGAACGCACTAAAGGACCACTGGCAACATGGATAAAACCTAACTGCTTTGCCAATTGTCCCAATTCCTTAAATTCAGCAGGTGTTGCATAGCGAGCAACAGGCATATGGTAGCGACTGGGTGCCAAATATTGTCCCAACGTCAATCCATCCACTTGATGTACGCGCAAATCTTGCAATACTTGCACGACTTCATCCAAGGTTTCACCCAAACCTAGCATAATGCCTGATTTAGTTGGCGTGTTAGGAAATCGCTTTTTATAATTCTGCAGCAATCTGAGCGACCAAGCATAATCTGAACCAGGACGCGCTTGCTTATAAAGCCTGGGCACTGTCTCAATATTATGGTTAAATACTTCTACGGGAGCATGTGTTAAAGCTGTTAGCGCCGGTTCCATACGTCCCCTAAAATCAGGTACTAGTATTTCAATTTTAATCCCTGGATTTTTTTTGCGGATAGCTTGTATGCATGCTGCAAAATGACCAGCCCCCCCATCCAGCAAGTCATCCCTGTCTACAGAAGTAACAACTACATAGTTCAATCCCATGGTTTGTACTGTTTTTGCAAGCTGTTCAGGTTCATTGGAATCCAGAGGATCAGGTCGACCATGAGCCACATCACAAAAACTGCAACGCCGAGTGCATTTATCGCCCATAATCATAAACGTTGCCGTACCTTGACTAAAACATTCACTTAGATTAGGACAAGATGCCTCTTCACAAACTGTCACTAAACGATTTTCTCTGAGTAAATTTTTTAGTTCATTGACTTTGGAATTATTAGGCAGGCGGATACGTAACCAATCAGGTTTCCGCAAAGGTTCATGAGGAACAATTTTAATAGGAATACGCGCTAGTTTGTCAGCAGCACGTTGTTTCTCAGGATTGGAGATTGTCATTATGTCATTTAGAATTTAGAATTTAGAATTTAGAATTTAACGCTTATGATGATCAGGATGGGGCTCTGATCTGTTCCGCCGTTCACCCATCGTTATTAAAGATGAATGATACACTTCTATGTTACCCAATCCCAAGCATCCCTATCCATTAGCAAAGCTTGTCGTAAACTATGATTTAAAGCATGTCCTGATTTATAACCTATAAATCCGCCAATAATAGGACAACCTAACAAAGATAAATCGCCTACGGCATCTACAATTTTATGTTTGACAAATTCGGCGTTATCACGTAATCCTCCATCATTTAAAATTCCTTTCTCATCCAAGACCAGCGTATTCTCTAAACTTGCGCCTAAGCCTAAATTGTTTTTGCGCAAATATTCGTATTCAGCAAGAAATCCAAAGGTACGCGCGTAACTGATTTCATTGACATAAGAACTAGGGGATAACTCTATGCTGAACGATTGTTTAGTTTTTGCAACAAACGGATGCTTGAAATCAATGGTCATGGATATTCTGAAACCATCGTATGGCTGCAGTATAATAAATTTATCATCCTCTCTGACCGTGATTTCTCGCTTGATCCGAATAAATTTCTTAGAAGTTTCTTGCTCTATAATGCCAACAGATTCAATGAGTTCTACAAAAGGCAAGGCACTGCCATCTAAGGCAGGAGGTTCAGTACTGTTCAAATCAATAAAAACGTTATCAATACTCAATCCACCTAAAGCTGAAAGCAGGTGTTCCACGGTCGCTATAGAAATTTCACCATTCGACAAGCAAGTATTTAGACGCGTGTCACTGACATGTTGTGTTGTGGCAGGAATAGACACAATGGGATCAAGATCAATGCGTCTGAAAATTACACCTGTATTGTCAGGCGCAGGCCACAACGTAAGATCAACTTTTTTGCCCGTATGTAATCCAATGCCCGATATGGAAAAAGCTTTTCTAAGCGTACGTTGTTTCACCATAATAAATTTTTGTCGCGCCAATATCTACCTTCTCTGGCATAAACTTCAGCTGGCATCTACAAGACTCGTTATACCGGCGAAAGCCGATATGATAAGAATTATTCTTGTTGTGTTTGACGTCTTAAAAAAGCTGGAATATCTAAATAATCCACATCTTTGACGCCTAGTTCTAACGCAGTTTTAGGATTAGCAGACTGTTTGCGCGTCACGGCTGGTCGCTCTAACATCTGATAGTCAATCATATTTTCGCTGCGGGCCAATGCCGGATCAATTAATCGAATGGCCTCTGTCTGACCTGTAGCTGATTTAGTGGTCGTTGCTGATCTACCCTCTACAGAAGCTTTGCCCAAACCGGTTACAACCACAGTAACACGCAACTCATCAGTCATTTCTGGGTCAATCACCGTTCCCACAACAACCGTAGCATTTTCAGAAGCAAAAGACTTAATCACATCTCCAACCGCTTCAAATTCACCAATAGACATATCCAAACCAGCTGTGATATTCACCAATACTCCGCGTGCATCATTAATATCTATATCTTCCAGAAGCGGACTGGAAATTGCCGTCTCTGCGGCTTCCCTGGCACGACCTTCTCCGGCGCTGACGCCCGTTCCCATCATTGCCATACCCATTTCAGACATCACTGTTCTTACATCTGCAAAATCCACATTTATCAAACCAGGACGCGTGATTAATTCTGCAATCCCCTGCACCGCACCCAAAAGAACGTTATTGGCAACTTTAAATGCATTTAATAACGTGATATTTTTGCCCAATACAGTTAACAATTTGTTATTGGGAATAGTAATCAAAGAATCTACGTATTGAGAAAGATTTTGTATGCCTTGTTCGGCGATCAGTAACCGTTTTCTACCCTCAAATATAAAAGGCTTAGTCACAACGGCCACGGTTAATATGCCCATTTCTTTAGCGATCTGCGCAATAACAGGGGCTGCGCCTGTTCCAGTACCCCCCCCCATACCCGCAGTCAAAAAAACCATATCTGTGCCTGTTAAAACTTCATAAATGCGCTCTCGATTTTCTTCAGCCGCTTTGCGACCTACTTCTGGGTCTGCGCCAGCGCCCAAACCTTTCGTGATTTCTTCACCTAATTGTAAAATAACCTGCGCCTTGGATTTTTTAAGCGCTTGTGAATCCGTATTGGCGCAAATAAATTCTACGCCATCAATGCTTTCCTGTAGCATATGCTCAACTGCATTGCCGCCGCCGCCGCCAACACCAATGACTTTAATCACCGCACTGTGAGGCGAATTTTCAGATAATTCAAACATAGTCTAAATCCCCCAATTCATATAAAAAATATTGAAAACAAAATACTGCCCTCTATCTATGTATCTATGTGAGTAATTCCTTCTCCTCTTCGTTGAATCATTGCTTTCTCACCCCCTCACCCGCTGCGTAAAAACAACACAGCGACCTCTCCCACAAAGGGGAGAGGTATAAAAAAACAATACTTTTAATCAAATTTTTAGCTCGTAATCCGCATTAAAAATTACCCTGAAACCAATTCTTAACACGACTCCAAGCGCCACGCATGCCACCACGCGTAATCAATTCTTGGCCAAAATTTTCATATCGCTGGCGATGACCATATAATACTAAACCTACGCTGGTTGCATAAGCCGGACTATGCAACACATCTGCTAATTCCTGTATATTCGCCGCATTTGGGGTTCTGGGATTGTTCTCAAGACGATTTGTCATCTTCACCAACTCATCGCCTTGACGTCTACCCAGTTCTTTCAATTCTGAGGCGTATATTGGGTGAGGCATACCTATTCGCACAGGCATTCGAAACACCGTCTCTGCAAGCTCAACGATACCCTCTACCTGACTTGCGCCACCTGTCAACACAATGCCAGACGCGAGCGTGCTTTCCAAACCATGCCGCTGTAATTCAGCCAATACCAGCAAAAACAGCTCCTCATAACGCGCATGCATGACATCGGCTAATAGTTTTTTGGAAATTTCACGTGGCGAACGATTGGCAGCATTGGGAACATGAATAACTTCATTCTGATCTTCGGTATACAGTAAAACACTGCCATGTTTAATTTTTATGTCTTCAGCGTGTTTGATGGGAGTACGCAACGCCACAGCAATATCACTAGTTACTTGATCGCCTGCAATGGGAATAACGGCCGTATGGCGGATAGAACCTCCTGTAAACAAGGCAATGTCAGTAGTGCCAGCGCCCATATCCAACATACAAACACCTAATTCTTTTTCGTCTTCGCTCAATACGGCGTAGCTTGAAGCGAGTTGCTCCAAAATGACATCGACTGCTTCCAAGCCACAGCGTTCTACACATTTGATTAAATTTTGAGCAGCACTGACAGCACCAGTTACTATATGCACTTTGGCTTCCAAACGAACACCTGACATACCCACTGGTTCGCGTATACCTTGTTGATGATCGATGACATATTCCTGTGGCAATATGTGCAGAATTTTTTGGTCAGCTGGTATAGCAACTGCCTTTGCAGCATCCATAACACGCTCTACATCGGTGATCATGACTTCTTTATCGCGAATAGCTACCATGCCATGTGAATTTAAACTGCGCACATGACTGCCGGCAATACCCACATAAGCGGAATGGATTTGGCACCCAGCCATTAATTCGGCTTCTTCAACCGCATTATGGATGGATTGGACGGTGGCTTCGATATTGACAACAACACCACGCTTTAGACCATAGGAAGGATATGAACCTATGCCAATCACTTCAACCTGTCCTTCTGCACCAATTTCTGCTACTAACGCAACGACTTTAGATGTTCCAACATCCAAGCCAATAATAAGATTCTTAGCGGCTTTCTTTGACATAGCTCTCAAACGTTTATAGACTTCAGAAGTCGCCAATCATATGCTTTATTTGCTATTATCGCAATGGATTTGAACAGTTTATGGCTGCTAAACATACTTCCTCTTTTCCCCTGCTCCCATCACATTTTCCACACAACGCGCGCACAGTGTTGGGTTATCAGCATGCTTGCCTACGTCAACGCGCCGATGCCAACAACGCTCGCATTTTTGATGCGGTGACGGCTTAACGTCAACATACAACCCCGGCAATTCTGTTTGTCGGGCGCTTTCACTGCACAGCGTTAGCGTCTGAAGAGCAGCGCCAGAAGTAAGCAAGACAAAACGCAACTCATCTTCTAATTTAGCCAGCGTTTGATACAATTTATCATCACAAAACAGTTCTACCTCGGCAGCAAGGCCCGAACCGATTTCACCCATCTTTCTGGCTTCCTCCAATTGTTTATTCACAGCATCACGCACTTGCATGAGCGTTTCCCAAAATCCTTCATCAAAAACACCCTCAAAGTCTGATCGACCAAAATTATCGTACCAGGTTGTAAAAAATACTGACTGTTTAGTTTTCCATGGCAGACACTGCCAAATTTCTTCTGCCGTAAAACTGACAATAGGCGCCAGCCAGCGCGTTAATGCTTCCAAAATATGGTATATTGCCGTTTGCGCAGAGCGGCGAGCGGGGCTATTCTTTTGTGTGGTATATTGCCTATCTTTAATAACATCCAGATAAAAACTCCCCATATCTACAATACAAAATCGCTGAATTTCCTGAGTAATAAAGTGAAATTCATACTCATCATAATGCCGCTGAATATTTTTCTGTACCTGTTGCGCACGATGAACCGCCCATCTATCGAGCGCTAATAAATTCTCTGTTGGCACAACATGCTGTTCGGGATTAAAATCAAATAAATTAGAAATGAGAAACCGCGCCGTATTGCGAATGCGACGATATATTTCCACAGTGCGATTTAAAATTTCATCGGAAATGCTAGGCTCTCCACGGAAATCGCTAGTCGCCACCCACAGCCTCAAAATATCTGCTCCCAAAGAATCGCAAATTTTCTCGGGCAGTATCACATTACCTAATGATTTGGACATTTTTTGACCTTGCCTATCCAAAACAAAACCGTGGGAAAGCGCCGTTTTATAAGACGATTGGCCGTAGATGGCGACGGCTGTCACTAATGAAGACTGAAACCAGCCGCGAGATTGATCAGAACCCTCCAAATACATGTCCGCAGGCCAACTTAATTGCGGATTGCTTAAAAGCATGCACATATGACTTGCGCCCGCGTCAAACCAAACATCCAGGGTGTCGGTAAGTTTATAATAGTCGTTAGCGTTTTCGCCTAACAGCGTTTTTGGCTCTAAACGATACCAAACATCTACGCCTTCTTTCTCCACCATTTTTGCTACTTTTTCGAGCAACGCCGGGGTATCAGGATGCACTTCCTGCGTTTCGCGATGTAGGAACAACGCCATGGGTGTTCCCCACATCCGTTGCCTGGAAATGCACCAATCCGGCCGCTGCGCAATCATACTAGCCATCTTTGCCTGCACCCATGACGGCGACCATTGAACACGATCTATGGCCGCTAACACTTGAGTACGTAAACCTAATTTATCCATACTAATAAACCATTGCGGTGTAGCTCGAAAAATCAACGGCTTTTTATGTCTCCAGCAATGCGGATAACTATGCCCCACTTTTTCACAGCACATTAAAGCATGTTTTTCTTTGAGCACTTCAACGATACCTTCGTTGACCTTATAGACATGCGCACCCGCAAAAAAAGGTGTATTTTCAACAAAAATACCTTGATCGTTGACAGGGTTTTCAATCGGCAATTCATAATGACTGCCGACCACATAATCATCCTGACCATGAGCTGGCGCGATGTGAACAGCACCTGTACCGGCATCCACAGTGACATAATCTGCTAAAACAATAGGGACTTCTTTATCCAAGAAAGGATGTCTTAATTGCAAGCCTTCCAAAGCTTCCCCTAAACAGGAAGACAACACGCGGTAATCTGTAATGCCCATACGGGATAATGCAGAATCTGCCAGTGAAGCAGCTAGGATTAAGTATTCCGATGCAGCCTCTACATTGAAAATTTCAACTAACACATATTCAACATGGGGATTTAAAGCAACTGCCTGATTGGCCGGCAAAGTCCAGGGGGTCGTTGTCCAAATGATTACGCCAGTTACCTTTGAAACGCCCGGATTATGCTTCATGCGAGCTAAAAAATCAGCGGGATTAACAGCACGAAAACACACATCAATTGCTAGCGAAATTTTATCTTTGTATTCTACTTCTGCTTCTGCCAACGCTGAACCACATTCCACACACCAATGCACAGGCTTACTACCGCGTTGCAAATGACCGTTTGCAATAATTTTTGCGAGTGTACGTATAATCCCCGCTTCAAATGAAAAATCCATCGTCATATAAGGATTTTCCCAATCGCCCAACACGCCTAAACGCTTAAAAGCGTCGCGTTGTCCTGCCATTTGTGTATACGCATACTCACGACATAATTTCCTGAATTCTTCAGGCGCAACGCTTTTTTTGGCTTCTTTGAGCGTTTTTTCAACATTAAGCTCAATAGGCAATCCATGACAATCCCAACCCGGAATATATGGCGTATCGAACCCAGATAATGTTTTTGATTTTAAGACAATGTCTTTAAGGATTTTATTTAAGGCATGGCCAATGTGGATTTGTCCATTTGCATAGGGAGGACCGTCGTGCAAAATAAATTTGGGGCGATTTTGCTGCTCGGTGTGTAAACGCAATTGCGCATAGATCTTTTCGTTTTGCCAGAATGCCAGTATTTGCGGCTCACGCTTAGCCAGATCTGCTTTCATAGGAAAATCAGTTTGCGGCAGATTCAAGGTATTTTTATAGTCGGTCATAGTGGTTCAGGAATTTCCCTGCCGCAAAACTCCTAACTTCGCATAAATTGAATGTTTTTAATGCATTATG
>JACCDN010260225.1_pt1 | contig 10602 bp, 7 predicted proteins | sample 7441691 | NCBI WGS metagenome assembly JACCDN01 (sample SAMN15323439, study PRJNA562643) | freshwater metagenome | isolation source: river surface water | place: USA:Blue River Watershed | collected 2017-08-16
TATCAAGTGATGCGATTAATGTACCAGCGGCTAATCCTAGAACGGCGCCATCAGCAGCAAATATTACCGATGTTTATACCAACACAACACTTGCTCCAGTTACGATAACTTATACCGTTACGCCAATCGGTTCTAATGGTTGTACAGGAAATACGTTTACGGTTACGGTTACGGTTAATCCAGAGCCAGTAGTAACCAATCAAACCGTTACCACCTGTAGTGATGTGGCTTTAAATTATGATTTAGACACCTTGATTTCAGGTGCAGGAGATACTTTTACGTATACTGTTGCTTCGAGCAACGCTACTAGCGTTACACCTGGAAATCCAAGAACAGTGGCTTCAGCAACTAACATTACCGATGTCTATACAAACACAACAACGGCTCCAGTTACGATAACTTATACCGTTACGCCAATAAGTGCAAATGGCTGTATTGGAACTTCATTTACAATAGTGGCTACTATTAATCCTGAACCTGTGGTAACAAACCAAACCGTTGTTACGTGTAGTGATGTGGCATTAAATTATGATTTAGATATATTAATTCCTGGGACTGCTGACTCTTATACGTATACCGTTGCATCAAGTGATGCGATTAATGTACCAGCAGCAAATCCAAGAACAGTGGCTTCAGCTGTAAACATTACGGATGTATACTCCAATACTACCAGCGCTGCTGTTATTATTACGTATACAATTACTCCAATCGGTTCAAATGGATGTTCGGGAAATATTTTTACATTAGCGGCAACGATCCATCCCAATCCAGTTATACTACCAATTTCTAATTTCGAACTCTGTGATGATGCAGCGGATGGAAATGACACTAATGGTATTGTGAATTTTAATTTAACGCTGAAAAATGCTGAAATATTAGGTGCGCAAACAGGAATTGGAGTAACATATCACACCGATCCAAACGAAGCTATTTTAGGACAAAATGCGATTACTAGTATCCTCACTTCAAATCGAATAATTTATGTGCGATTGACCAATTCAACTACAGGTTGTTTCTCAACTACCTCCTTTAACTTAGTGGTCAATCCATTACCGATTGTAGATTCTAGTGTAGAACTAAAACAATGCGATACAGATAGTGATGCTGTTACTGATTTTAATTTAACACAAGCCAATTTAAGAATTTCACCCGATCCTAGCTATACGTATACCTATCACAATAGCTTAGCAGGAGCACTAAATAATACAGATTTAGTTTCTAACGAAATCGTTCATACTGCTCCTAACGGCGCTAAAGTATGGGCAAGAATTACAAATACATTCGGTTGTACAAGAACTGCAGAAGTCAATCTAATTGTATCTGCAACGACGATTCCACCAACCTATACCTATCCACTTGCTGCGTGTGATGATTATCTTAATGCTTCAGATCCTGATGATGATGGCATTGATTACTTTGATTTGACAGTCATTGAACCTGTATTAACTTCACAATTCCCTGTAGGACAATCGTATACATACAGCTATTATTTTAATGAAGCCGATGCAATTTCAGAACAAAATGCAATTACAACTGTGACAAATTTTAGAAATACCATTCCTTTCAATCAATCTATTTGGGTGCGAATTGAAAGTAACCTATATGACTGTGCAGGTTTAGGTCCTTATTTGCGATTGACAGTAAACCCCTTACCGGATTTTGATTTAGGACAAGATCTTATTTTGTGTGTAGATCCTGTAACAGGTCAAGGTTCACAAATTCTCAATGCTATTCCCACAACCGCTGGCACCTACTCTTATCAGTGGACACCTGCTAACCCAAGTGGCAATAGTGGTCTGTTTACTATTACTACGGCAGGAACCTACTCTGTAATTGTAACCAATACTACTACTGGATGTCAATCTTCAGATTCCATTTCATTTACAACGTCTTCTGGACCAGCAACAATAATTGCAGTTTTGACAACTGAGGCTTTTTCGAGCGGATTGGCCACAATTGAAGCAGTTGTAACTGGTGGTTTTGGAATATATGAATACAGTATTGATGGCATAGATTGGCAATCAAGTCCTGTTTTCTCAGGTTTAGAAAATGGCAGTTATACCATTTATGTTAGAGATATTCAAGGATGTGATATACTCCCTTCTGAGCCCATACAAACTATTACTTATCCAAATTATTTCACGCCAAATGGTGACGGATATAATGATAATTGGGTGATTCGATTGCCCGTAAATTATGAGGCACTGATTAGTATATATGACCGCTACGGAAAATTAATCAAACAAATTGGATCTAATGGAACAGGATGGGATGGTACTTATAATGGAAACCCAATGCCTTCAACGGATTATTGGTTTAAAGTAGAATATACAGAAAACGGTCAACGGAAAGAATTTAAATCTCATTTTAGCTTAAAAAGATAATGATCGCAACAGGTTCTATTTCAACTGTTATTGAAAACACAGTAGCTACTGTTACCTTTTCAAACCCGGCAAGTAATTCATTTCCGAGTCTTTTGTTACAACAATTAACAGAAGAGTTGCATTTGCTAAGTGAAAATAATACAGTTACACTCATCATACTTAAAAGTGAGGGCACTTCTACATTTTGTGCCGGGGCTTCCTTCGAAGAATTACTAGCGCTGGAGAACGAATCCGATGGAACAAAATTTTTTAGCGGTTTTGCCAATGTCATCAATGCGATGAGAACGTGTTCAAAATTGATAATAGGTCGCGTTCAAGGGAAAGCTGTTGGCGGTGGTGTTGGATTGGCTGCTGCTTGTGATTATTGTTTTGCCACTGAAAACAGCATGATTCGTTTATCTGAAATAGCAGTAGGCATTGGTCCGTTTGTGATTGAACCAGCGGTTAGTCGTAAAATAGGCAAAGTGGCTTTTACAGAATTGACTTTGAACCCTAGTCTATGGAAATCGGCACAATGGGCCCAAGAAAATAAATTGTACACCGAAGTATTTGCCACCAGCGAAGCACTAGATGAACGAATGCAATCGTTTGTAAGCGAATTGTGTACTTATAATCCGCTTGCCTTAGAAGCTATAAAAAAGGTATTGTGGGAAGGAACAGAAAATTGGCAACAATTACTCTATGAACGTGCTGCAATTTCTGGACGATTAGTCCTTTCGCCAGCTTCAAAAATTGCTCTACAAAAATTTAAAAAATAATGTCCATATTCCTTACTATTCAGCAACACACTGTAGAAGAAAAACTAAAGGCGGCACCCGATGGAAACTACCAAATTGGCGTTTTAATTGGATCTTTTATTCCATTTGTCGTTTTAGTAGGTATTGCCTATTTTTTATATTATCAAGCAAAGAAAAAAGAAAAAATTAAATAATTAATTTCCATTAGTGATGTCAAAAATTAGAATTACCAAACAATTTAGCTTTGAAACAGGTCATGCCTTATATGGTTATGACGGGAAGTGCAAAAATGTACATGGACATAGTTACAAGCTTTCTGTAACAGTTATTGGATCACCTATTACCGATACAAATCATGTAAAATATGGCATGGTGATTGATTTTGGAGATTTAAAAAAAATAGTAAAAGAACAAATTGTTGATGTTTTTGATCATGCTACGGTATTCAATAAAAATACCCCTCATGTAGAATTAGCACATGAATTAAAAAATAGAGGGCATCACGTTATTCTTGTAGATTATCAACCTACCAGTGAAAATATGGTCATCGATTTTTCAAACAAAATAAAAAATTTATTACCTGAAAATAGTAAGTTACATTCCTTACGTTTGCAAGAAACCGATTCGTCATTTGCCGAATGGTTTGCTTCGGATAATGAATAAAAAAAGGCTTGCAATTGCAAGCCTTTTTTTATTCATTACTCTTAATTCTTTATTTTTTTACAATTAAGAATTCACTTCTTCTGTTTTGAGCGTATTGTTCATCCGTACACGCTTCACAAGCTACTTTAGGCTCGCTTTCCCCAAAACCTTGTCCTGAAATTCTATCTTTTGCAATTCCTTTCGAAATTAAATATTGAACTGTTGCTTTTGCTCTACGATCTGATAAGTTCAAATTGTATTTATCACTACCTCTATTATCGGTATGCGATTTAGCAAAAATTACCATGGTTGGATGCTCTTTCATCACTTGCACTAACTTGTCTAACTCAGCCGCACCTTCTTTCGTGATGTTACTCTTGTCGTACACAAAATATATAGGCTGTAAAATAACTTCTGTCTCCGTGATAATTGGCACAATAGGCTCTAATAAAGCTTCTACTATTACTTCTCCTCCATCGGTTTTTGCTACACTAAAAACACCGCTCTCATAACCTTGTTTAGATACTTGGAAAGCATATGTTGTATTACAAGCGACACCAAAAGACGTTTTACCTTCCGAATTAGTTGTTTGATTACCCACTGTTTTATCTTTTGCGTCCACTAAAATTACTGCAGCCGATTCTAATACCACACGTGTTTTAGCATCCTTTACAACAGCAATAGCTTGCACACCACATACTGGATCTGCTTTGTATATATCATCATTGCCGCTTCTGTTACTTGCAAAAAATCCTACTTTTTTGGTAGTATTGTATGTAAAAGCAAAATCGTCTTTTTCAGTATTAACAGGAGCTCCAATATTCATTACATCGGATCCTTTTGTTAAGTCAATTCTAAACACATCCAATCCGCCAAATCCGTCTTTCCCATTTGAAGAAAAATACAAAACATTTGTATCTGTAATGTAAGGAAAACTCTCATTCGCTGCTGTGTTGATTTTTGCCCCTAAGTTTTCAGGAGTTCCATAGGTGTCTCCATTAATGCTAACTTTCCAAAGATCTTCTCCACCAAACCCACCAGGCATATTAGAAGAAAAATATAACGTTTTTCCATCTTTACTTACACTTGGGTTTCTTACATCATATGCAGCATTGTTGAATGGTAAAGGTTCGCTATTAGTCCAGGCGCCTTTTTCAAATGTAGCTTTATACAAATAGATTTTACCAAATTTTGATTTTTTCCCTTTGTCTTTGGTATATTCTTTTTCATTAAAACTTTCGCTACCATAGTACATCGTTTTACCGTCTGCTGTAATACTAGCCGGACCGTCATGCCATTTGGTGTTCAAATTTGAAATTGCAATAGCTTCACTAATTGTACCATTTGCATTGTAGGTTGCTTTATACAAATCCAAATAAGGCTCTTCCCAGTTACTGTTGCGTCGTGACGTATTTCTTGCACTTGAAAAATATACCGAATTATCATTGGTTAATACCGCACCAAAATCGGTTTTATCACTGCTGATATCGGATTTAGCGACATTAAACAATTTAGCTTGCCCTTTCAAAGCAGGCAAATAATTTGAATTGCTAGAAAATGCTTTGGCACGAGAATCATTTGGAGCAAGAGCAGCAAATTGTTTCATTTGCTTGTCCGATTCTTCATAATTGCCATTTGATTTTAGCATTTGTGCATATTTATAATAAGTTTCCGCATCTTGCTTTTGTGAAACAGCTTTTGCATACCATTTGATAGATTCTTTCGTATTGAAAATAGCATAGTAGCTATCCGCCAATTGCTTATACACATAAGCATCTGCTTTACCACTTTGGGCTAATTTTAAATATTCTTGCGCTGCATCTACATATTCATAACGGTCAAATAATTTATCAGCTATTTTGGTGTCTTTATTTTGTGCACTAAGTAAACCACTTGCGATCACAAAACTAAAAGTTACATATAATTTTCTCATGTCGTTTTGGCTATTAGGTTAAAAAAAACGGGGTGAACTGGATACTTTTTTCGGGAAATTCAAATCAAACAACAAAATAAGTTCGTGAGACGAAGGTGTTGTCACATTTAAATCCGATACAATATGATCGTATGCATATCCTAATTTTACATTTGGAGAAATGGCGTAATTTAACATCGCACCAAAACTGTCTTGTAAACGATAGGTTACACCCGCTTCAAATTTTTGGTTGAATAAAAAATTGGTTGAAAGATCAAAAGAAGCTGGTACATTCAAGGCTGATTTAACCATAAAAAATGGTTTGAATTTGATGTTTTCATTCACGTCAAAAACATAACCCCCTGTTAAGAAGTAATGCGTAGCTTCCGAACCAAATTGGCGACCGTTATAATCCAAATGTTTTGATTTCATCATGTTTGGAACTGACAAAGCCAAATAGTATTTATCTGTATAATAGAAAAATCCAGTTCCCAGATTAAAATAACTCCCTTCTGTATCTTGTGAAAATGCAGGGTCATTTAAATCGGGTAACGTACTGTAGATATCACTATATAACCCTACCTTATGAAGTGTTACACCCGCTTTAATACCAAAGGCTAATTTGTGTTCACCTCCTAAATTTAAGGTGTACGAAAAGTCTCCATAAATATTATTTTCCTCAACCGGACCAATTTTATCTTTGATAACAGACAAACCCATTCCTACATTTTTACCTACTGGCGCGTGTCCAGATAAAGTGGCTGTGGTAGGGGCATCTTCGATACCTACCCATTGTTTACGATACAACATCCCGATGGATAAATTCTCTTTGCTACCCGCATATGCCGGGTTGATCACATTCATATTATACATATATTGGGTATAATGTGGATCTTGCTGCGCTTGTGAATCAAGGCCCTTAAATACTACTAGAATTGCTACTAAATATAGTTTTTTCATTTTTTTTCAGTTTAATAATGACTTACAAAATCATTTATTATTGTTCTCTATTAATGTAAACCCAACCTGTTTTAACTGGATTATCGTTAAACTCCACGACGTAATAATAGGTGCCGTCTGGTAACTCATTTCCATTATCGGATTGACCGTGCCATTCTTCAGTATAATTTGCTTTCGAATAAACTTTTACACCATAACGGTTAAAAATTTCTACTTTTTTAACATTAAAGCCTGCCAAATTCCATGTATCGTTTAAACCATCACCATTTGGAGATACTCCTTTTGGAATATCACAAGTTATTACAGTTGCATCACTTGATACCGTCAATGTTCTAGAACAAGAACCATTTGTGATGTTGACTAAATCAACCGTTACTAATGCTGCTGGATTTGGGATCGTAATGACACCATTTCCTGACGCATTTAAAGTTATTGTTTGATTAGCGCCACTATTAATAGTATAGGTTACTGTTTCATTAGCACCACCAGCTACATTGAAAACCATATCTTCGCCCACACAAAACGTTTCCGTTTGTGGAGCTAATGTAGGTGCGTTTGGAATTGGGTTTACAACTACAGTTGTAGCGTTAGTTAACGCTTTGGTACAAGTTCCATCAAAAATACTGGATAATTGCAGCGTTTGATTGGTTGAAGCATTAGCGACAGAAATTGTATTTGATCCTGTTGCATCGAGTACAATTGTTGCAGCTGTTCCGCCATTAAGAGCATATGAAACGGTTGCATTGGCTGTACCGTTGATGGTAAAAATAGCCGTTGAACCGATACAAATTGGCGAATTTGTTGTAACCGATGTAACGGTAGGTAAATTTAAAATGTTAACCGTTGATGTATTGGTTAATGCAGTTGAACATGCGCCATTTGCAACCAAACTTAGAGCTACTGCAACATTTGATGTAGCATTAGGCACCGTAATTGTCCCAACACCCGATCCATCTATTGTAGTTGTGGTTGCAGTACCACCATTAACCGTATAGGTTACTGTAGTATTTGCTGTTCCATTCACCGTAAAAATTGCTGATGTACCGGAACAAATTGGTGAATTATTTGTAATTGAAGTAACAGCAGGTAATGCATTTACAGCCACACTTGAACTGTTTGTTAGGTTTGTAGAACACGCCCCCAAACCAATTGAACTCAATGCTAAATTTACTGTAGTAGTTGGTGCATTTACCGTAATTACGGCTTGACCATTAGATTGGATCGTTGCTGTTTGCGCAGTACCTCCATTAATAGTATAACTTACTACAGCTCCAGCACTTCCTTGTAACGTAAAAATTGCATTAGCTCCCAAACAAATTGGTGTATTTGATGTTACACTTGATAGTGCTGGAACCGGGTTAATCGTAATGTTGCCTTGTAAGTTTATATTAGTAGCACATCCTACAGAAGTTACGGTATATGTGTAATTTCCGGTTTGTGTAGGTGTTCCGCTAATTGTTACAACTCCTGCTCCAACGGTCGCTGTTAATCCGGTTGGCAAACCATTTACAACTGCATTGGTAGCTTCACCACCATAACTATACGTAATGTTTTGAATTGGTGTATTTAAACAAAGTACTTGATTTGTTGTTGTACTCGCTGACGTTAAACTCAATTGACAACTCAGCGGATTACATTGGATTACTAAATCGAAAAATTTAGTAGCATCGGAACAAATGGCGTTGTCTAAATTTTCAACACGTACATAAATTGTAGTTGTTGTAGATACTGTAAAACTCGTAGGATTTGTAATATAATTAGTATTCCCTGCTAAACAATCATCTTCACTCAAATAATAATGAATGGTGTAATTTGAGGGCAATGCTGGTGCTGTTAATGCCGCTTCATTTTGTCTTAAATTGAAGGTGTGAGAACAATCTCCTACCGGTGCATTTAAGTTTGTTGCATTGTTCAAAACGGGTGGTGCATCAAATCGGACTTCGATGTCATCTTCAGCTACATCCGAACATCCCGGTCTTAGTACCGAAACTTTCCATAAACCATCTTGAGTAACCGTTAAATTATTTACGGTTGTAGTAGTTTGTAATACATAAGTTGTCCCATTATATAAGTACCAAGAATAAACTGGGCTACCCACAGCTGTTGGTGCCTGATTAAAGTTTGCTACTAAATTAAGACTGGTTACATTAGCATCACAAAATAAACGATCGGGACCTAAATCAACCCCACAAACAATATCACAAGATATTTGTCCCGCTCCTGGAGCTGTAGCATTGGTTTGATTGATGGTATAGGTACCGGCTTGACCACTAAAGTTAGTTACTAATAACAAATATACCTGCCCAACTTGCGCATTTGGAATGTGAATGGTTTCATTAAACGTTGAAGAATAACTAGCATCCACTAAATTACAAGGACCCGTATAAGTTGAACCAGGGAAACCTGATAAACTATTACAGATATTTCCTAAGTTGTTATTTGGGAAAGGCCCCCAAAGAGCAAAATCCACATCAATACCCGTATTCGATGCGTTAAACTGTTGTAAATTTAAGTTGATTGGTCCTGTTCTACCAATTGTATAATAAAACCAAGCCGGACGTGGAGTAGATCCTAATGAACCATTATTACCAAGACTTCCACTTCCTCCACATGCAGTAATAGGACCATAGCCCGTTTGATTACCACCCGCTGTTCCTGTATTAGTGTTGTTATATGGACCTCCTTGTCCAGAACACATAGCCGATGCTGTTGCACAAGTTGTCGATTGAGAATAAGTTATATTAAAACTTATACATAAAAAAAGTATTCTAAAAAATAACTTCATAATTATTTATTTTACAAATGAAAAATAGAACCATTCAGATACAGCTGTCTCTGAAGTTTTTGACACCAAACGCCACTTGAAGCATTTTGCCATTAATTCTAAGTGATTAAGTTGAGTATTCCCCGTTAAAGAGAAATTTTCTTTCGATAAAACAGAAAATTGATCTTTGAATTCAGCAGCTTGTGCTCCATTAAAGCAATCTAAAATAGTTACCACTTCAATAGAAAGTGCCGCATTATTCAATTCAATTTCGGTAAAATCCCATGAAATGGAAGCATTTTGTACAAAGTCAAAATTGGCATCTTGTACTTTTTCTACTTTAATTTTTTTCAATAAAGGAGAATTATTTTCTATCCTGCTCTGAGCATAACCCGAGCTTACAAAATAAAAAATGGCTAATAAGAAAATTTTTTTCATTTAAAAATTTATAATTTAATTAATGTAATATCAAAGATAAAACCGTTTCAAAAATAGTGAAACGATTTTAATCTTCTTAACGTTTCAACGAAAAATGCGCTTTAAATTGTTTTGCAGCTCCATTTTCGGTGTAATCTAATGTAAACCAATAATCGGTAGATGGTAATATGGCATTATTATATGTTCCATCCCATCCTGCACTTCCTGATGAAGGCACAATTTGTTTAATCAACTTACCGTATCGATCAAAAATGAACAGTTTCGCATCGGGTTGGTTTAACCCTAAAATATTCCATGTATCGTTATGTCCATCTCCATTTGGCGTGAAATATCTTGGATAGTCTATAATCAATACTTCTTGTGTAAGATAGGTACAACCTTGTGTGTCAACTACAGTAATGGTGTGTGATCCACCGCTCACTCCTGTAAACACATTGGATTCTTGCAAAATTCCAGCGTCCAATTGATACAATAAAGTTCCGTTGCCTCCAGCTACTGTTACGGTAAGTGTTGCATTATCGCTAAAGTAGTCACTTTGTGTTACTGTAAGGCTAGTCGCCGGATTTGTAGCCGTTACGACTGCACTAGCGATGTTGGAAACACAATTGGTAGTGCTGTTTGTTGCAACAACTGTATAGGTTCCCACTTCTGCAGCACTGTAAGTCGCTTGTGTAGCATTTGGTATCGCAGTACCATCAAAAGTCCAAACAAAATCATAATTGGCATTGTCTAATCCCGAATCCAATAAATAGGTTTGGAACGGAA
>JACCDN010758521.1_pt1 | contig 10601 bp, 12 predicted proteins | sample 7441691 | NCBI WGS metagenome assembly JACCDN01 (sample SAMN15323439, study PRJNA562643) | freshwater metagenome | isolation source: river surface water | place: USA:Blue River Watershed | collected 2017-08-16
ATATGTAGATCACCGATGGCCGCTGCGGTTTTGGCTAATAAAAAAGGGTCGATCAAATCCCCTGTGATCACAGTAGATAGTGCCGGAACAGGTCCATGGCATATCGGACAAGGACCACATCCATCGTCAAAGAAGATTTGGGAAAAAGCTGGCTACACACATGAGCACACCGCGAAGCAGTTTAAGAGTAATGATTTTTTTATTCACGATTTGATTTTGGTTATGGATTCCAGCAATTATCGCAATGTAATTTCGATGGCAGAAAGCGAAGAGCACCGATCAAAGGTTTTTTACTTAAGGAGTTTTGATCCAGAGTTAAAGGGAATAGATCCAGACTCTGCAGATTACTTTAAATTAGAGGTACCAGATCCGTATAACCAAAGTGATGAAGCATATGAAGCAACCTTAGCTATGGTTGAACGCGCTGTGGACGGATTGCTAAAAGAACTATCGCACCAGTAGCAGCTCCAATGCCGGCGACAACAAGTGGCCACTGAATTGCACCACTACTCCATAAAGCGCCGCCCCAAATTCCTGCTCCTAAGATCGCAAAGTTCATTGAAGATTGATAAACACCTTGAATCTTTCCGCGATGATTATCAGGACTTAGAGATGCAATCCAAGCTTTTCCAACCCCATCGGTCAGCGCAGGAAATAGGCCATAAATAATGACAGCTATTACAGCTACTGTGTGATTTTGAGTTAAACCTAATGAAATATAGCCAACTGCAAATGCTAGTAAACCAATTGCATATACCAACTTTGGATTCAATTTATCCGCAATTAAACCTGCAGGGTATGCCCCTAGCATTGTGACAAAACTAAAGAGCATGTATGAAAGCACAACCTCTTTGGTACTAAATCCAATTTGATGCAACCGCAACAGCAGAAGTGCATCTGGGATATTTGTTAGTTGAATTACAACTAATGTCGCAATTGGAAATTTTATTTCCTTAGGAATTTTGTAGCCCTTACTTTCAGCTACCTTCTCTTTAGTCGGCTTTTTAAAGGTGTCTTTTATGAAGAGAGTGAGCAATCCTGAGAGCAATGCTGGTATGAGGGCCCATTTCGCAACAGCTCGGACATCATCATCGAGTAGAGCTAGTCCTAGCAAAGCCAAGGCAGGACCAATAACCGCACCTAAATTGTCACCAGCTCGATGAAAACCAAATGCTTTTCCAAGATGCTCTTTAGGGACGGAATCATGAATTAACGCATCACGGGGAGAGCTACGCATGCCCTTTCCTATTCGATCGGTAATTCGACCTATGAATACAGCAGGCCAAGCGGTGGCAAATACAACAAATACCTTTCCAATGCCTGCTAATGAGTAACCAGTTATAACAAAAGGTTTGCGTCCAATTCGATCGCTGTATTTACCTGAATACAACTTTGCAAAACCCGCAGCAGCCTCAGCACAACCTTCTATCAAACCCAAAGCGAGAGGAGCTGCACCGATAACACCTGTTAGCAAAATTGGCAGTAGGGGATATAACAAATCGCTTGCGGCGTCCTGGGTTAATGAGACTAATGTAATGAGAACTAAATTACGAGAAAGCCAAACTCTCTTCATCGCGGTAAGTGCTGTAAGGCCCAGTGATACATTGCAATTGCACCTGCGGCCGAAGCATTCATTGAACGTGTCGAACCATATTGATTAATTTCATACAAAACTTCGCAGGCTGCGATTCCTTCATCGGACATACCCGCACCCTCTTGACCAAATAAAAGTACACAAGTTTCAGGCAACTGCGCAGATTCCAATTGTTTTGATCCTGGCACATTGTCAATGCCAATAATCGGAAGGTCGTGTTCTTTGCAATACTTTGCAAAATCTTCAATTGTTGGATGATGCGTAACTGTTAGATATCTATCGGTCACCATGGCACCGCGCTTGTTCCAGTCGCGTTTTCCAACAATATGCACACCAGAAACGTTAAAAGCATTTGCCGTTCTAACAATTGATCCGATATTGAGGTCATGTTGCCAATTTTCGATTGCGATCTGCAACTTATGCCGCTTTGTATTCAAATCTGCGACTATCGCTTCGACGCTCCAATAACGATAGTGGTCTAAGACATTTCTTCGATCACCATTCAGCAATAGTTCAGGATCGTATTGATCACCTTCTGGCCAAGGCTTGTCATGAGGTCCTACACCAACTACAGGAAAAAATTCACCTGGGCCAATACTGGCGGGGGTTGTTGGAGAAGACATGTAGGCACTCTAAACTGAATGCATGTCAGCAATCAACACAGTCGCGTATGTAATCCACCTTCTTTCTGTTCTCGGCATTTTGGTATTGCTGTTGCTTCAGTTGAAAAAAACCCCTCGTACCTTAAATCCTGGGGTACTTCACGCCGGTTTGACCGCACTGGTTGCTGGATTAGTGATGGTTGGCTTGCATGAGACTGTTAAACCTGATGAACCTTTAAACCATATGAAGGTTGGAATCAAATTTGTAATCCTTGTTGTTATCTTGGCGCTGGGTTATAAGAATGTTAAGAAACCTGAGCTTTCAAAAAATGTTTGGCTAACCATGATCGGCCTTACAATCACAAACATCGTTATCGCATCCTGGCGCTAGAAAGAAATAATGTTCTTTCTTTACCGCTTAATTGCGATTGCTCTTGCCACACTATTTTCGGTATTGCCTGCCCATGCGGTTCTGGGACCTGAATCAATTCCTGCTGCCTTTGATGAACTACTAAAGAGTCAAACTCTTTCTAATCCAGCGATGATCGTTATTGACGGCAGCACAGGTGCGGTCATCTATGAAAAGAATGCGTATTCACAACGTAAACCGGCATCGGTAATGAAGATGCTTACGGGTGCTGCAACGGTTGAATATCTAGATACAACTTCGGTTTTCAACACAACAGTAAGCATTAACCCTGATATCAAAACGGTAATTGTTCGAGGCTCGTATGATCCTTGGATTAGTTTGGATCACAATACCGCTCGCAAAATGAATAGAGCATCTCTTCCCTATATGGGTTTTAGAACTCTTACTTACGTGAAAGAGTTCAATGGGGGCTCGCTTAAGAATTACAAAGTTATATATAGCGGGCTTTACTCCCAAGATGTGGCAAATCTGAAATCCTTTTGGGCAAAGAGAAATTTCAAACCTGTCATGAAAGCGGTAACTGATGATGAAGCCTTTATTTCAATGGGGGAACAGATCGTTTCTGAAAACTCTCCAACGGTTGCTGCGCTTTTGGATTGGACACTTCTGTGGAGTGATAACTTAATTTCGGAACGCTTAGCTCGATTGTCAGCTAAAGCCGCCGGATTCAGCATGGATGCGAAGGGCGTGGATAAGGTTTTCAGAGAGATTTTGGCCAAGTTTGAAATCGATGATTCAAAGTTGGTTGTTGCAGATGCCAGTGGCTTATCGAGGAAAAACAAGATCACTGCTCATTTAATGGGTGAACTTTTATACAAACTTCGTAAAGATGAAAAGTTTGCGATGATTTACTTAGGTTTACCAGTTGGTGGAGTTTCAGGAACTTTAAGAACACGCTTTCTTACAACTGCCCCTTCAGCTGTCGGTTTAGTGAGAGCTAAAACAGGCACACTTAATGGAACAGCAACCCTTGCGGGTTATGTTCAATCAACAGATCGCGAATACGTATTTGTAACTTTGGCTGACGATATAGCTAAAGGAAATACAGCACTAAACAAAGCGCGTGCTGCGATTGATCGTGTTCTTGGAAGAATTGCTGCTCCAAATATTCCGGCAGAGATTTCTCCTGCGCCTTAATTATTTGAATAAATCTTTATTTGCCCCTTGTAGCAGGCCACCCAGGTGTTACCGGTTGGAACATCGTAAGAGATACCAATTGGCTCATTACAAACTTTAATATTTTGAGTTACCTTCATATCGCTTGTACTTACGCGGGACATTGTGTCACTTTTGAAATTAACTACGAAAAGGGCTGAACCATCAGCTGAGATTGCAAGACTTCGTGCAGCCTCACCAGTTCTTACTGATTTACCAGCTTTATTCGCTACAAGGTCCCACGAAGCAACTCGGCCTGAAAGATTCATCGTGACATACATCTTTGAATTATCAGGTGATAAAACTATCGCTCGAGGATTACTTCCAATTGGAATATATGAGGTTGAAAAATCCTGCAGATTAATGACATGAATACGATTGCCACCCATTTCGGCGACATAAGCCTTTGTAGAGTCATTACTTATTGCTATTCCGCGGGGGTAACGCCCAATCTTTACCGTTTTCACCACCTTGTTCTGTTCAACTGAAATCACTGAAACTGTGTATGAACACCAATTCGCCGCTAAAACATATTTGTTATTAGGTGTTATTTCGACAACTTTAGGCACTGAACCGACGGGATAGACAGAATCTATTTGGTAGTTACTGCGATTGATTCGGTACACAAAACTCTTGTCGTAGCCATCTGCAGGAGAGCAAGTGTCATGTCCCTCTTTGCTGTAGCCCTTGCCATACATGGAGTAATTGCTTACATATAAATACTTTCCATCTGGTGAAAAAGTTCCTTCAACAGGTGCACCTTTATAATTTCCAGCGGTTTTTGAGTAACCAAAATCTTGAAGAGAAACAGAGTCAGAGACCGTGTGCAGGAGTTCAAAAGTTTTTGCGTCATAGACAGTTACAGAGTGTCGATACATCATGTTGTGTGCACTTACAACGCCATCACCAGATGAACGAACCGATTTAGGTGAGATCGACCCATTAATAGTGTGAATCAACTTCATCGTTGGCGAAATAACTTCGCCCTGTGCCGGAGTTGTAAGGGCACAGAGAGAAATGACTGAAATCAAAACTAGAAACTTGGGGCGCATTCCCCAACTGTACTAGTTAGTCATCCTCATCTTCGTAGTCGTCGTTGCCTTCATAGTCATCATCTTCATATTCGTCTTCGCCACCAGTAGCAAACTTTGCAATTGATGGATTAGCTAACTTATTTGCTGCTATACCGCCAATTACTGCAGTTGCTGCGGTACTCGGATTTGCAGTTATTTGTGGTGATTGTGATTGTGACTGTGATGTGCTGGTTGCAGATGCAGGGGTATCGTTTTGGGTTTGTCCCATGACAGCACCTACTCCGAGGATTAGCGCTGTAACCATGACCGCACTTACAGGTATAGATTTCGAAACTCTGCGAAGCTCTGGCTTCTCATCTTTATCGATGATCCTGAACCATTCAGGCTTGTTGTTATCAGTCATGGTTCTACCTTTTCTCCTATTACAGCCTTCGTTGAGAGCAAGGTAACTACTATCCCTGTGAGAGGTCTGGGAGGCGTACTCCGAAAGGCTGAGTAATCTTGGCGGGTGAGCAATGCTATGCGGGGATACCTCGATCTAATGAAGTTACGAGTAGTGGAACTCTTACTCGTTTCAACATTACCGGCGATGGTTTTAGCCGCCAAAGGGTTGCCAGATTTTGGATTAGCAATTGCAACTATTTTTGCAGGAACTTTAGCTGCCGGAAGTGCAAACGCCTTTAACATGGTGATTGAAAGTGATTTAGATAAGTTGATGGCGCGCACAGCAAAGCGCCCAATTGTTACCGGTCAAATCTCTAAATTACAGGCAACGATTTTTGCATCCTCAATTGGAGTACTTTCACTTCTTTTGTTTTGGGCTTACACGACTCCGCTAGCGACTCTTCTAGCTTTGATCGCAATTGTTTTCTATGTCGTTGTGTACACGATGGCGTTAAAGCAACGCACCGCTCAAAACATTGTGTGGGGTGGCGCGGCAGGTTGTATGCCGGTTTTAATCGGATGGGCAGCGGTAACTAACTCGTTGTCACAAACTGCCTGGGCATTCTTTTTTGTGATTTTCTTTTGGACGCCGCCACATTTCTGGGCGTTAGCCATTAAGTACAAGGATGATTACGCGGCGGCCGGGACACCCATGCTTCCAGTTGTTGCAACTAAGGCTCGTGTCCTTAAAGAGATGTGGTTCCACACTATCTTGATGATCGCTTCGTCGATTTGGTTGATTCTTGCAGCGGATTTACCAATGTGGTCACTTGTAATTAACGTAGTGCTAGGACTTGTATTTGCTCGTCAACTCGTCGCACTCAAAGAAGGATCTCCGGAGTATGCAAGGGTTGCTGGAAAGATTTTTCAGTGGTCAATAACCTACTTGAGCTTGCTATCTGTTCTGTTGGTCGTTGCAGAACTACTTCGCTAATGCTTGCTGTAAATCCTTAATCAAGTCGCTTGAGTGCTCTAAACCTACTGAGAGACGAAGTACTGAAGGGGTAATTCCCATATCTGCTTGAACCTCTGGAGCCAAGCGACGATGAGTAGTTGATGATGGATGAGTAATCAATGATTTACTATCACCCAAGTTATTGGAAATATCAATTACTCGAAGCTTGTTCATAAAGGCAAATACCTCTTCTTGCGAGCCTTTGAACTCAATTCCAATAGTTGATCCACCACCGTTGTTCATTTGCTTCATTGCTAACTCGTGATTTGGATGAGACTTTAATCCTGGGTAGCGCACTGATTTAATCGCAGGTTGCTTTTCAAGAAACTCTGCAACAGCTTGTGCATTTGAAACCATACTTTCAACACGCATGTGCATTGTTTCTAAGGATTTAACTAGAACCCAAGCGTTGAATGCACTTAGTGCTGGTCCTGTGTGACGAACAAATGGCAAGAGTTTTTCTTGAATATATGAAGCAGATCCCAACAACGCACCGGCAAGTACTCGACCTTGCCCATCAATGTGCTTCGTTGCTGAGTACATAACAACATCTGCACCAAGTGCTAGTGGCTTCTGCAAAACAGGGGATGCCATCACATTGTCAACAATGACAGTTGCGCCAACCTTGTGCGCAAGATTGCTAACCATTTGAATATCTACGATTTCAAGTAATGGATTACTTGGAGTTTCAATAAAAACAGCCTTTGTTGGCTTGTTTAGCGCTTTCGCCCAAACCGCCGGATCATTTCCCTTTACAAGTTCAAAGGTAACGCCCCATTTAGGTAGGAACTCGGTAATGACAACATGGCAGGAGGAGAACATAGCGGCGGATGCAACAACGTGATCACCTTGCTCAACCAGGCAGGCAAGAGATGCGAACATCGCTGACATCCCAGAACCAGTGGCCACGCACAACTCAGCACCCTCAATTGCAGCTAAACGTTTTTCAAACATCGCAATTGTTGGATTGTGAAAACGGCTATATAGGTAATGATCAGTTTCTTCTGCAAATGAATCAAAGGCTTCTTCAGCTGATGAGTATGTAAAACCGCTGTTTAGAAATAGCGCTTCAGATGTTTCACCAAAACCGGTGCGAGCAAGACCAGTACGTACTGAATGAGTTTGTGGATGTAATTCCCAGTCAGGTCCCAGTGTTTCCTGACGAGGTTGGTACCCCCATGGTCGTTTGCTCATAGGTTAATTGTGGCAGAGTAAGGGGCATGCCAAACACTGCAATTTCAGTCTCAGATCTATCTAAAAAGTATGAGGACCGCCTAGCGGTCTCACATATCAACTTTGACGTCCCACTTGGAACAGTTTGTGGCTTTGTTGGCCCAAATGGCTCGGGCAAGACAACAACCATGCGAATGCTATTGGGTCTAATTACCCCGACGACTGGGCAAGGCCACATTCTTGGTGAGCCAATTGAGCATCCAGAAAAGTACTTAAGTCGAGTCGGCGCGATGATTGAAGGTCCAGCCTTTTATCCAGCGCTGTCAGGACATGAAAATTTGATGGTGCTTGCACGTCTTGGCGGTTTTCCAGTTGAACGCGTACAGACATTGTTGGAAAAAGTTGGCTTAGGTGAGCGCGGAAAATCAAAGTACAAGACTTATTCATTAGGAATGAAGCAGCGCTTAGGAATTGCTGCAGCATTATTGCCGGACCCTAAGTTGCTCATGCTGGATGAACCAACAAATGGGCTAGATCCTGAAGGTATTCAAGAGGTACGGGCCTTGCTCCGAGATTTAGCAAACGATGGAACAACAGTCTTTGTCTCTTCACACCTACTTTCTGAACTTGAAATCATTAGTGATTACATTGTGATGCTTCGAAAGGGTGAGATTGTTTTCGCCGGACCAATCGGTGAACTGATGACCAAGCAACAACCAACGATCATCGCTAAATCCCTTAATCACTCTGATCTATCTCGAATTGCAGAGATTGCAGAAAAATCTGGCCATCATGCTGTGATTCGAAATGACTCCGTACACATCCTGGCGCCGATGGATTGGGCACCAATATTAAATAAAGCAGCATTTGATGCAGGAATTACCTTGGCGCAGTTAGCGCCACAGCTTCCTAATCTTGAAGAGACATTTTTTGAAATGACGGGGGACAAGTAATGTTGAATGTGGTTAGAGCTGAACTGCGTAAGTTACGTCGCCCAACCTTGTTTTTAGGAACTATGGGAGCGGTCATATTTTTCAGTGGACTCTTTTCAGCATTGCTGTACTTATTAATTGATTCACCTCAAGGAAATGCAGATCGGGGACAGGTCATTAGCCGCGAAGTTTTAGCTCTCGCAAGTGGAGGTGTCCAAGGTTTTGCAAGTGTGGGTGGCTTCCTAGGAATTATCGCCTTGTGTGTTTTTGCAGCGCAGACTGCTCAGGAGTACACCTATGGAACTTTGCGTAATCTATTGGTTCGCCAACCAAGCCGCATGAAAATTTTGATCGGCAAATTAGTCTCAATGATGATTTTTGCCCTTGTCATGATCGTTGTGTCTGCAACCATCAGTATTGCCACCTCGGTGATTTTGGCACCAACGGTGGATGTTTCTACGGAACTTTGGTTTTCTAGCGCTGGAATTGAGTTTATTTATACAACATTTATCAATGTGACGATTTCAGTTGTCGGCTTTGGAATCGTGGGAATGGTTCTTGGCCTGCTTTTGCGTTCACCAATTAGCGCAATCTCTTTTGGAGTGCTTTGGTTGTTGATTGTTGAGAATCTGCTGGTAGCGGTAAAGAACTCAACACAAACATGGTTGCCCGGATCACAGTTAACGATTATCGCTTCAGGAGGAAATGCTGAAGTCACCTACACACATGCACTTGCTACTGGTGGTGCATATGTCGCTGTCGGTGCCCTAATCGCATCAATACTCTTTGTTCGTCGTGATGTAGCTAATTAGGGACACTCACACCTAAAAACAGGGTTTTCCAAGGTTGGGCATTTATTCTTAAGCCCTTCCCTCCGAAAGGTTAATTGTGAAAAAAAGGTTTAGGGCGATTTCGCTTGCGGTAATTCTGGGGCTGGCGGTTTCGTCAGTACCTGCAGTTGCAGCCCCAAAACCAACCTTGGCTGAGATTGAGGCCGCTAAGAAAATAGAAGCGGCGAAGAAAAAAGCGGCGGAAGCACAAGCAAAAAAGTTAGCCGCGGCAAACCAAAGTTTAAGAACCCTTACTGCTAAAGCAAACGCTGCAACTGCTTTATATAGAAAAGCACAAGCAGAGCTAGCGGTTGCAACCGCTGCTGCAAATATTGCAGCAAAGCACGCCGCTGAAACCGCCGCAGCTGTAGCGGAAGCACATAAAACGATTGGAAAACTTGCAGCCAATGCCTACATCATGGGTGGCAGCATCACTGATATTGAACCCTTACTAAGTTCCAATGGACCACAGGATTTAGTGGATCAACTTTCAACTTTGAGCACATTGGGTGCGCAGAATTCTGTGGCACTTGCACGATTTAAAGTTGCTGAAGAAGAGGCACGTAAAGCAAAAAAGATTGCAGATGAAGCAAAAGCTGTGCAACAGATTGCGACAGATAAAGTAGCAGCTGCTAAAAAAGTTGCAGATGATGCAAAGGCTGAACAAGCTAAGGAAGTAGCAAAGCTACAAAAGGTTCAAGATGAGTTGATGCGCCAGTTGATGAGTGCGCGAAAAGTTAGAACCACTCTGGAACAGCAACGCCAACTCGCGTTGCTTGAAGAAAGCCAAGCGGGAACAGCTGCACAAACCGGTGGACAAAAGAGCGTTTGGCCCGATCGTGGCTTCAAGGGCCGATCAACAATCAGAACCACACAAGCTCAACGCGATAAGGCTGTTGCATTTGCTAAATCACAGGTTCTTGCGCGCAAGCCCTATGTATGGGGTACTCAAGGTCCAAATACATTTGATTGCTCTGGTTTGGTTTATGCCGCCTATAAGTCAGCAGGATTAGGTTGGCCAAACTGGGATCGCCTTAACTCTGCCCTGTATTCCGGGTATACAAAGCATGTTTCACTCAAAGAACTTGTTCCAGGAGATCTCTTGTTCTACTCCTATAAGGGAACAATTTCGACCATTCACCACATCACGATTTATGCCGGAAACGGAATGATGTGGGAGGCAAACTCAAAGGGTAAAGGCTTGCTGTACTCCAATATCTACAGCATCAAGGGTTTGATGCCATTTGGTGGCCGCGTCTAAAGCAGCAGTACTGTTAAGCCATGACGACAGCGGTTCCAGCGGTACGTAACGCTGTACGCACCTGGCTTGAAAACTATGAAGCTGGTGACACCGTTCTTGTTGCTGTATCTGGTGGAGCTGATTCATTAGCTCTTGCACATGCGCTATCAGTTGAATCAAAAGAGTTTGTCATTACCGTTATCGGCGTAACC
>JACCDN010399791.1_pt1 | contig 10600 bp, 7 predicted proteins | sample 7441691 | NCBI WGS metagenome assembly JACCDN01 (sample SAMN15323439, study PRJNA562643) | freshwater metagenome | isolation source: river surface water | place: USA:Blue River Watershed | collected 2017-08-16
GGGCCGACATACATTTCCACTCCACAGAATTTGGCCAACTCGACGCTGCGGTAATGCAAAACCTTGGCTCCCCAAAAAGTCATGTCTAACATTTCATCGTAGCTCAGTTCATTTAAAGCTTTAACATTGGTGACGCAATTAGGATCTGCAGAAAAAACGGATGGAACATCTTTTAAAATTTCACAGTGATCAGCTTGTAAAAAAGCGGCCATGGCAACGGCAGTGGTGTCAGAGCCGCCGCGACCAAGCGTTGTGATTTCTTTCGTTGTTGGTGAGACACCTTGAAAACCTGCGAGCACGACAATTTTATTTTTTGCTAAAGCTTCTTCAACGCGAAAGGCTTTAACATCTTGAATGAATGCATTTTCGTGTGAGTCATCAGTCAGTATCCCAGATTGACTGCCAGTAAAACTGATCGCGGGTGCGCCAAGATCTAATAAGGCCATGCTGACCAATGCCATGCTGACTCGCTCACCAGTTGAAAGCAACATATCCATTTCGCGGCGATTGGGATGAGATGATACTTGCTGGGCTAATTGAATCAGTTGATTGGTGGTTTTTCCCATCGCGCTGACGACGGCGACGACTTGTACAGATTTTTCATGCATCTGATACAAACGTTCGGCGACATTTTTAATTTTTTCAGGATCGGCCAAGGTGGCGCCACCATATTTTTGCACTATCAACATAGATTTATCAAACGACTGAAAAAGTTTTTTGGCAAGATTAGAGTTATTATTGCCCACGATATAAAATGGTATCTTGCGCTTGAGATGGTTTTTCATGCTCCCAGTCAGCCCATGGATAATCCAAATTATAATGAATGCCTCGTGATTCGTGGCGTTTCAGTGCGCATTTGACAGAGAGGTCGGCGACGATGGCGATATTTCGCAGTTCTAAAATATCTGAATGCACGCGAAAATGAGAATAATAATCGCGGACTTCGCTTAAAATATTAGTCAAACGATGCGAGGCTCTTTCTAATCTTTTGTTTGAGCGAACAATGCCAACATAATTCCACATCAAACGACGAATTTCTTCCCACATGTGACTGATAACGATCATCTCATCTGCATCAGAGGCTTGCGGATAGATCCAATCTTTTGGTGTTTGTGTTGGCATTTGATAATCGTCCCAGTGTTTTAAATGTTCGCTGGCACAGTTGTGAGCCATGGTCAGACACTCGAGCAAAGAGTTCGAAGCCAATCGATTGGCACCGTGCAAACCCGTGCATGCCGTTTCACCCAAGGCCCACAGATTGTCGATATCAGTTCGACCGTTTTTATCAGTTAAGATCCCACCGCATAAATAGTGTGCGGCAGGTACCACAGGAATGGGTTGTGTCGACATGTCGATGCCGTACTCGAGACATTTTTGAAAGATGGCTGGGAATCTGTTTTTTAAATATTCGCGATCGTGTTTGCGCATATCAAGATAAACACAGGCATCACCAGATTTTTTAATTTCTGCATCTATCGAGCGGGCAACGATATCACGTGGAGCAAGGCTTCCCATCTCGTGATACTTTTTCATAAAAGCCTGGCCCTGTGAATTGATCAGTTCTCCGCCCTCGCCACGCAAAGCTTCGCTGATTAAAAAATTTCTTGATTCACGATGGTACAAACAAGTTGGATGAAATTGCATGAATTCTAAATTGGCAACTCGTGCGCCTGCTCGGTAGGCCATGGCAATACCATCGCCGGTGGCACCACCCCAGTTTGAGGTGTATAAATAAACTTTGCCAGCTCCGCCCGTTGAGAGAATGGTGGATTTTGCTAGCTCTGCTGAAACCTCGCCGGTTTTTTTATCAAATACATAACAGCCAATGCAGCGACTGGCGTCCATATCAAGTGGGTGGATGTGTTTATTTAAAATCAGATCGATGCAAAAACTTTGTTCTTTGATTTCGATATTTTCATGCGCCAAGCATTGTTGCATCAAAGCTCGGTGGATTTCAGAGCCGGTGTGATCTTCGAAATGCAAAATTCTTCGTGAGCTGTGTCCGCCCTCGCGGGTTAAATCGATTTTGCCAGTTTCGTCTTTGACATCAAAATGGACTCCCCAGTTTATTAAATCTTGAATTCTATCCGGAGCTTGTCTGATATAGTCCTGGACAGTGTCTAAGTGGCAGAGTCCAGCTCCTGCTCGCAGCGTGTCACGAATGTGGCTTTCGAAGCTGTCATCCTGATTTGACATGACGGCGGCTATTCCGCCTTGAGCCCAAGTGGTGTTGGCAGAGGGGGCAACATCTTTGGTGATGATGGTGACTTTTCCTTTGTGGGCGGCCTTGAGCGCGAATGCTAAGCCAGCTAAGCCTGAACCGATGACTAAGAAATCGCTGCGTGAGATTTTCATGAAAGAGCCCCCTGGCTTCAATGTTCCTAAGCGTATAAAGAACTTTTCTCGATTTGTCCAAGCCGAGTGCATCACTGATGCTTGATGCTGGTGCTTGATTCTTTGCTCTCTCTCTAACACAATATTGAGAGGGGATATGCGGGTAAAATTCTTTACAGTTTTTTTAATAACTTTTCTGCTTTTTGTGGCAGCCATTGTTTGGCGTGTCGATCAGATTCTATTCGCTGACAAGCTGGCTTGGAGCGAGGCCCAGGCACGTTCGCAGATGTCTGCCTTGGTGCAAGCTGTTCAGAGTGATTTGAAAAGTATGCGTTATTTATTGGCCTTGGGCGGACAAGAGCCAGCAAACGACAACAAAGAATTCGCCAGCACCAAAATGTACAGTCGTTTTCAAATGTTTGCCAAAGTCACTCCGCCAGCATCTGGAAGCAGTGACTGGCAATGGTCAGAAACTTTTTATCGTGAAAAAAATAATGTTAAAACTTGGGCGCCAACTTATGTCGGTTTAGCTCTGAAAACAATAAAGCCTAGCGAGATTCGTGAGGGTGGTTCATATCTGGCTTCGATATTAGATCCTCAGCGTAAACCTTATATTTTGTTGATTCAAAATCCTGGTAAAGATCAATCACAGTGGTATCTAGGATTGTTACCGGCCAGTATTTTTCAAGGCCTATTGGACCAGCAAAAAGGTCAGATGAGTTCAGTCTATCTTGTCAATCAAAGTGGACAGGCCTTGGGGCACTCTATTGCCGAGTACATTGGCAGCATGCTCAGTGAAGATCCGGTTGTTGCTGAGATCAGCAAAAATGGTTTAGCTAGTGGGGTCGGCGTTTATTACGGCTCTCGTGGTGAATCCATTCAGGGTTTGTATGAGCAAGTTGAAGGTACAAATCTTTTCACCGTGGTAACGACACCAGTGCAGTCGTTGTTACAGGGCAGAGATTTTATTCGCGGACAATTTGTGTTGATGGGTTTGGGGTTGGCTCTAGTTGGCTTGGCGATTTTTATGTTGCTGTTTAAAGACTCGCCGCCGGCACCGATGCAGTCCCATTTGCCAGCCAATCCTGTGCCCAGTATGCCTATTGTTATAAAGCCTGGAAATGCTCAAGCCAATGATCGAATGAGTGCCTACAAACAAGTAGCCTCTTCTTTGTCGCATGAATTGAAATCCCCGCTGACAACCATTATTGCTCATTTGCGATTGGTCGTAGATCACGTTCCTGCTAAAGAAAAAGAACATGTTCAATTGGCTCAACGACAAGCTGAAGAGGCTCGGTCGATGATTCAAAAATTGTTGATATTCACTGGTGAAGATCAAACGCCAGTTGTTTTATCAAACCTTGAAACTGTAGTGCAAAAAGCGTTGAAATCTGTCGAAGCAAAAATCATGTCCAAAGGCATTCGTCTGAATAAGAAAATTTCTGCAGTGCCAGAATTTACAATGCCCAGTGATTTGGTAGCCAGAGCGATTGAAAATGTTCTGTTGAATTCGATTGAAGCCATGGAGAGAGCTGCACAAAAAGAATTGGTGATTGAGCTTAAGAGCGAGGGTTCGGACATCGTATTAAATATTTCCGATACTGGCGAGGGGATAAATGCTGCTGATATGGGTAAAATTTTTGATCCATTTTTTACCACTCGAATGGGCAGTCAGCATGTTGGTTTGGGATTATCTACAGCTTTAGGAATTGTGCGAGATGCTTATGGTGATATCGAAGTCCAATCCGAAAAAAGCAAAGGCACCAAAGTTAAAATGATTTTCAGGCCGCAACAAAATATTTTAAGCTCGACAGAGAAAATAGCTGAAAAGACACCAGATACGAAATCAGTATTGTCTGCGCCAGCGGCTCCAGCTGGTCCAGTTGATGTTTTAACTCTCAATGAGAACCCAGAGGCTCGGACCATTTTAAATGTGTCGCCATTGTTGGTAGATAATATGATTGAAAAAATGTTAGAGGGTGCGGATCTAGAAGATTCTTTATCTGACCGAAAAGTAGATAATGATAAAGTGAAATTTCCACCCACGCCTAATGAAGCACATGATCTTTTTGCTATGCAGGAAAAAGTTTCAACGGGTGCAGTTGTTGAACCAGATGAAAAAACGGAAGTGTTATCAGTAGAAGAGTCAAACGCGATGTTGGGGATGTCAGAACCCTCGTCTTCGTTTTCTTCCTCGTTTTCATCTAAAATTGATAAACCACAAATAGAATTAAAAAAGAAAAATAATAAATTGGATCAGATGTCAGTTTCTATTCGTAGGCCGGGGGAATAACTGTGATATCACCTGAGCAGCGAAAACATTTTACTGTCTTTGTATTCATGCAATCGATTGATTTGAATACAGAAATGAAAGCTGAATGTGCAGCTGCAGGCTATGATTCTTATGTTTTTATGGATCAATCAACTTTGATTGAGCGTGTTCGCCAAGCAGCTCCGCATGTCGTGCTTTTTTCGCCAGAAGTTCTGTTGTCACCACTCAGTGATTTTGTTGCCCGTGTTTTAGAAATCAGCTCTGAAATTCAGTTGATTTGTGTCGGTGGCGGCAGTCAAACACAAGCTCTGCAAGAGTACCGTCCCTACAACCTTGAAGCCGTGGTACCAGAAGGTTTGTACGTGGTGATTCGAGCCATTTGGGCTTTGGATTCAGTTTGTGAAAAATTATTTCGTGTTTATCAAAATGAACAACTGCTTTTGCAAAATGAACAGGTTGAATCCACGGTTTCTGAATTGAAACAAAAAAATATTGAGCAAAAGCGTGAGCTGTCAGCGCTGGAAGAATACAAAAAACAGGCTCACCAGTCTTCAGTTCGCGAAAAAATAAATGCGTATCAAAAAGCTTTGGCAAAAGATGATTTTGTTCAAACATTTTTAGAACAACTGCCATGCAATGCGATCTATTTTAAATGGCTGCCTTCTGTGGTTTCTTTTGTTGCTACATGCTCTAAGGGTTTGGATATTGAATCATTAAAGGGTGTCGGCTCAAGAATGACGTTGGAAGAGTCTCGCAGTGTGAATGAATTTTTAGAATCTGGAAAATTGCCAGAAGCTTTAAATGAGTTGATGCAGGCAGGATTGAACATTAAGACGTATTTTTCTCAATTGATTCCTGTCTATCATGGTTTTGATGGTTTGATCGTTTTTTGGGGTGATGAGAATTTTCATTTTGAGCAAATTGAAAATGATTTTCTTGTTTTTCGAATGCTCTATCAGCAAGCACATCTGATCAAACGCAGTGAACAGTTGGATATTTATGATCCAGTTACAGAGCTTTACAATCGTAATTATTTTTATCAAAAGTTGGACGAAGAGGTTGCTCGCGCCAGACGTTTGCGTAAGCCGGTTGCGGTGATTCGAATGGCTGTGGATCATTTTATAGAACTTGAACAAGTTTTCGGCAAAAACAACAGAGATTTAATTTTGCGAACTATTGCTTCAATTATTAAGCGTTCTAGCCGTGTGAATGATTATTCTTGTCGCACAGCTGAGAATGAATTTTCGTTGGTTTTGCCACATTGTCACAGAAGAGGGGCTGCGTTGCGAGCTGAGCGTTTGCGCCGAATCATTGAAAATCATTCGTTTTCAATTGGCGATGCCAAGATTACAGTCGCCTGCGGAGTCAGTGAGTACCCAACCTTATGTCCAGGAGCTTCCGAGTTGGATGCATCAGCGGGACAGGCTTTGGATTTTATGATTGGTAAAGGTGGAAACAAAGTTTGTTTGTTCAAACCAACCGAAAGTTTCAATCCGGATTTTCAAGTTTCAACCATTGATTGAGTTCGGCAAGATTTTGTTAAATTTTTTGAGGGTTTATGTCTGAATTATTTCGCACCACAGTCGCAACGGTTGACCTCGCAAAGTTGAAACATAATTTTTTCCAGTTCAAAAAATCATTTCAAGCTGCAACCTATATTTGTCCGATGATCAAAGCCAATGGTTATGGACATGGAGATGTTCAGGTTGCAAAAGCTTTAGAACAAGTTGGAGCCAGTGCTTTGGGTGTAGCTCTGATTGAAGAAGGAATTTTAGTTCGTGAATCGGGAATTCAATTGCCGATTTTACATTTTGGAATTTTCAATACCGAGCAAGAAGCACGAGCCATTATTGAGCATCGATTAACGCCAGTGTTTAGCACCTGGGAACATTTACGTTGTTTTGCCAGCGTGGCACCTGCTGGATATCCAGTGCAAATCAAGTTTGACAGCGGAATGCATCGACTGGGATTTTCACCTGAACATGTTCCGCAATTGGTTTCATTTTTTTCAAGCAGTCCGTTGCAGCTGCAAGCGATTTTGACTCATTTGCATACGGGTGAAGATGCTAATTTATTGGATGGTTTGAGCAGTGAGCAATTAAAAGTATTTCAGCAAATTGAAAAAGCTTTCGTTGGATTTAAAATATTCTCGCATACATTGAACTCGTCAGGGTGTTTGCATTTCAGCCAAATGCAGTCACAAGAGGTGTTGGCTAACGGTATTTCTACTCGACAAGGATTGCGACCTGGACTGGCCATTTACGGTCCATCGCCAATTGATCATTGTCCACTGGACTTGAAGCCAGTAATGACGGTGACAACCAAGACCGTCAAGTATCAATATCTTCCCAAGGGCCAAGGAGTCTCATACAATATTACCTGGAAAGCGCCAAAAGATTCTGTCGTTGCTGTATTGCCAATGGGATACGCCGATGGTTATCACCGATTGTCTTCAAACAAAACTCAAGTTTTGTATCGAGGAAAACGTGTGAATGTTGTTGGCACCGTGTGCATGGATTATTTTTTAATCGATGTTACGGATTGTGTTGCTGCTGGCAGTGTTGAGAATTTAGCGCACGAAACAGTGGTGATTTTAGGTGAAGATGAGTTTGGAAATCAGGTTCTGGCAGAAGAGTTAGCTAAAAAAGTAGGAACGATTCCTTGGGAAATTTTAACAACAGTCGGACAACGAGTTCCGCGGAGATACATTGAAAGCTCGAAACACAGTTGAGCACATTGCGGGTTTGATAGATAGAATTCAGTCATCGTTGCTGACTGGTTTTAAAGCTTTCGTTACCGAAGTTGGTGATGTCACTTTGTTTGCGTACTCATCATTGCGCCTTAGTTTTACCAAGCCATATCGTTACGATGAAATTATCAAACACATGGAGTTTGTCGGCAATCAATCTGTATTTATTGTTGCACTGACTGGTTTGTTTACAGGGTTGGCGTTGTCCTTTCAGTTGTATCTTGGATTTAAAGTTTTTAATGCTGTCAATATGGTTGGCCCGACTGTGGCGTTGGCGATTACCAAAGAATTGGGGCCGGTGCTAACGGGTTTGATTGTTGCGGCTCGAGCCGGTGGTGCGATGGCTGCTCGTCTTGGGACAATGAGAGTCAATGAACAGATTGATGCATTGGACGTCATGGGAGTTAACACTCGTCAATATCTGGTGGCACCAAGAATTTATGCAGCTGTGATTTGTATGCCATTGTTAACCGCGGTTTTTGATTTTGTGGCGATGGTCGGAAGTTATATTTTATGTGTGAAACTGTTAGATTTGGATGATGCTGTTTTTTGGGACCATATTAACAGTATGATTTCCGTGAAGCATATCAATGAAGGTCTTTTTAAATCCGCAGTGTTTGGATTCTTTTTTGCGGTAGTTTGCACGTATCGAGGATTTAATACCACTGGTGGTGCAAAAGGTGTTGGTGATGCCACCAATCAGGGGGTGGTCAGTTCGATGGTGATGATTATTGTCGTTGATTATTTTCTGACAAATGTTTTTATTCGTTTATTTTATCAACTGCTGGGGATTTCTCAATGAGTGAATACGCCATTCGTCTTATTGATGTCAAAAAAACTTTTGATGGCAAAGAGTATGTCGTCAACGGCATGAATTTAGATATTATCAAAGGCAGTTTGACTGCGATTATTGGTTTTTCTGGAACAGGAAAATCCGTTATGCTTAAACATATATTAGGTTTGTTTATGCCTACGTCTGGCACGGTTGAAGTTCTTGGGCAAGATATCACTAAAATGTCCAAGAATGATATCACTAGCTTTCGAAAAAAATTTGGAGTTTTATTTCAAGGCGCCGCTTTGTTTGATGACATGACAGTTTTAGAAAATGTTTGTTTCCCGTTGATTGAACATCGTCGTGATTTGTCACTTGAGCAGGTTTTAAAAATTGCTGATCAAAAATTACAACAGGTGGGTTTGGATCCAAAACACTTTCAAAAGTTACCATCACAAATTTCTGGTGGTATGCAAAAGCGAACTGGACTGGCCAGAGCTCTCGCCCTAGATCCAGAAATATTGTTTTATGATGAGCCAACGACGGGTTTAGATCCCATTTTGACAGAAATGGTAGATAATCTAATTCTGGAAACTCATAAACAACATACTGGTTGTACATCAGTTATGGTGTCACATGATTTAGATGCAGCATTTCGCATCGCAGATTATGTGGCGATGTTGGATGCTGGCAAAGTTTTGTTGTATGGGACTCCGGAAGATTTTTTTAATACTGAAATCGAACTTGTGAAAAAGTTTGTAGCCAAAGGGATGAAACGAAAATGAATTTGCTGCAGGCTGCAGAATTAAAAGTAGGATTGCTGGTGGTGTCAGTCGCTGGATTGATCGCCTATATGTCAATGCAAGTCAGTGACGATCCAACCGCTTTTGGTAAAGCGCAAAAAGCTTGGTTTCAGGTTGCTGATGCCAACGGGATTGTCAAAGGTGCACAAGTTCGCTCTGCCGGGATTCCAGTCGGCGTGATCAAAAATATTTCTCTACAAGATGGTGAAGCAAGAATTGATGTTAGCTTAAAACCAGATTTTCAATTGTATAGTTCCGCTGCTGTAGAAATTCGCTCACAAGGTATTTTAGGTGATAAATTCGTAGCCGTTAATCCAGGGTCGCCAAACGATGGTCCGTTGGCAGCTGGTGGGCAAATTCTGAATGTCAAAGACAGTGGCTCTTTGGATCACGTTGTTGTGCAAATTGGTGATATCGCAGCAACCTTGCGTGAGACGGCAAAGGCAGTGCGTGAAGCCACAACGGATGAAGGAACAAGAAAACATATTCTTGGTCGAATCATTTCGAATATTGAAAAATTGACTCAAGATTTGGCCGAAGTTTCGTCACAAAATAAAGGCAAAATTGGCGAGATTGTTGATCAGGTCAATCGCGTGACAAAATCATTAGATGATATTATGAATAACAGCGGCGATGGTTCGCTGAAAGCTCAGTTGCAACGTTCAATGGAGCGTTTGGACTCGGCTATGAAAAATATTGATGAAATTACCTCCAAGGTGAATCATGGTGAAGGTACCATTGGTAAGCTGATTAATGACGAAGAAACAGTTGAAGGTTTAAATACAGCCATCGATGGTGTGAATAGCTTTTTGGATACCGCTGGCAAAACTCAGACAGGTTTGGATTTTCACTCGGATTATTTAGGCGATTTGGGATTGGCTAAGACCACTGTCGGCGTAAAATTACAACCAGGTCTGGATCGTTATTATTATATTGGTATTGTGGATGATCCAACGGGAGTGGTCGAGTCTGAGACTGTTAAAACTTCTTATAATGGCGGGCCCGATAATACGACAGACCGGATTACGACCTATAAAAACAAAATCAAATTCAATGTCTTTTACGCTAAGAATTTTTGGGATTTCACCGTTCGCGGTGGTTTGCTTGAAAACAGTGGTGGCTTGGGAATTGATTACACATTTTATCATGACCAAATTAAATTCTCTGTCGAGGCTCTCGAATTTTCCAACTTGAATTTACGTTCGCAAGTTCAATGGAATGTGTGGAAGGGTGTTTATGTTCTTGGTGGTTTTCAAGATATCTTGAAAAAACAGAACAAATATTCAAATTACGTGGGCGCAGGATTGTTGCTGACCAACGATGATTTAAAAATGTTGATGACGAAACTTCCGATGAGCAATTAATACCGAGCAAATAATGCTGAGAAATTAATTAAAATAGAATAAAAGCAATTGCTCTAAATCCTAAAAAAATTAAATTAAAATTAAACTGAGCGCGGCATTGGCGAATTGATATTTTCACATTCGTAGAACTCTCGTATGATACGGGCCTCGGGGGGATTTCTATGTATAAGAATGCTTTGGTGAGTGTTTCAGATAAAACTGGTTTGGTTGAGTTTCTGCGACCCCTAGTCGAAAAAGGTTTACGTATCGTTTCAACCGGTGGCACAGCAGAACATTTGAAAAAAAATGGCTTTAAGGTTGTCGATA
>JACCDN010567155.1_pt1 | contig 10598 bp, 9 predicted proteins | sample 7441691 | NCBI WGS metagenome assembly JACCDN01 (sample SAMN15323439, study PRJNA562643) | freshwater metagenome | isolation source: river surface water | place: USA:Blue River Watershed | collected 2017-08-16
ACAAGGCATTTCTCCTGATTTATCTGCTCCGATAATTAAAGAGTATTTAAAATAGTATTTTTCATTATTAATTTTTATTTCGCCAAGAGCATTACCACACTTTGGGTCTGCTTTAATTTTATCCTCGAGTCTAAATTTATTTGCCATAGTTAATGCTGACGAATCCAAGCTTGCTAACTGAGCCACCTTTGCAAGATATACTTCGCCGCTGGCCATAGCTTTCGAAGCACCAGCCGTTGCCTTCGATTGAAAGGCTTTATCTAAAATTAGACTCAGTGAAGAAGAATTCGCGCCCCTTGTTTTTGCCATATAAAATGAGCGTTTATAGGCATCAAAAACTAAAATTCTATCGCTACTGGCCGCATTTAATACAACTGGCACTTTGCCAATGATTGGATTTGATAAAACCATAGTCATACCAGTCCCGCTGGTGATTGTATTTTTAAAATCCAAACCTGCAGGAACTGGAGAGATGATTGACGACGATAGTGGATAAGCTCCAGCTAGACTTTTAGCTGTATCCAACTTGTCAGATAAATCAACGGGATTAGAATTGATTTTCCCATTAGAATAAAAACTGGGAAATAATATAGATAACAAATAGACTTCGTATTCGTGTTCACTTGCAAAACTTGTTGATGAGCTAAAAAAGGAAAACATTACAATTAAACTTTTCAAAAAAATACGCACAGTTCCTCCGCCCATTTATTTCATTTTAATATTTAATTATTGAATACATTCCGATGTATTAGAATAAAAACGAATACGGACTAGCCCAAAAAAAGTTGGCAGATCTGCCAACAATACAAAGGGTTAGGTCAAAAAGTCTAGCGAACAACCAATCTATTGCAAAAGAGATTTCTCAGCTCGCTGTGTAAGATTTTTTACATCTTTAGAAAGAACTCTTATAAAATTGTATGATGATTTATCTTTAAAAAATGAGACATGTTCTTCCAAGCTAATTTGAATGGTATCAACTAGAGGTAAACAAATATCATTAACAAATTTTTTGTAACTGTAGTTAAATTCCTTCATTAATTGATTCCAATTTCTGGCAGACAAATTTGCACCGTCAAAACTGCCACCAATACTCATGGCTTGCTTTTTTGACAAAGCTTTATAAGCTTTTGTGCAAACTAAATCATAAAAAGGACTCAAACTCCAATGGTTCGGCAAAGACATCAATAATGACAAATTTTTTCCATGATTATCGCAATTGCCAATACATATATTAAAAAATGTCCATTTTAAGAATTGCTCAATATCATCAATAACATTAAAACTTTCAGACTGAATAAGATCAAAAGATTTTACAAGAGAAGGGCCGCCTTCTTCCTCGTATTTATTAGCATGTGAAATACCAAGTGCCTGACAAAAATCTTCCTGATGTAGACGCTGAATTTTATTGTCAGTCATTTTTCGGTCATATCTTTCAACAAGTAAAGCACAAAACTGTTCATAATAGATCAACTGATTAGGCATTACATTCAAGCCACAGTCTTTTGCAATTTTTGTTATTAAATATTCATTTTCTGACAAGTAAGCATAATTCTTACTGGGAAGTTTTAAAATATGCGAACTTGGAGCACCATTTTCTGGAACAAAAAAATTATTCTGACTAAACAGTAATGGTACTTTGTCCTGTGCTCCGGCTAAACTCAGTCTTACATTTTCGCTTGCGATTCCTAGGTAAAAAGCAGGCTGCTCATTATATATTTTTACTATTTCAGACAATTTTATAGGTTTATAGCTCTCCTGAATAGATAAATTCAGAAGAGTCATATTCGGCAATATCATAAAGGCGCCAGCACAATCTTCGCCTAAATATTTTAACATTGAGTAATCATTTTGTTCGCTCAGACCTAATCTGGAAGCAATAATTTTTCTCACTTGTCCTTCCGGTAAAAGATTAGAGAAAAAACTTTGAGCACTAGCTAAAAATAATTGCTTACTCAACGGCAGGCTATGAGATATAGGAAATGCATTTTTATTTTTTAGCCACTGATCTTCATACTCAAAACAAAAATGACCAACTTCGTTGATATAGATATTGCCGACGATCTCGCTTTGATAAATGACTGACAGGCTAGCGCGATTCATAATTTTCCTTATCAATTATTTGAATTTCATAACCAAGCCTTTGCAGGACTCTTAAGGCCAATGACAAATCATACCGTTCTTTTTTACCAGTTTCTATTTCCGAAATAAATCGTCTGCCAACACCGCAAATTTCAGATAGTTCTTGCTGTGTAAGCTTTTTTTGAGTTCTTTTTGCCTTAATTAATAAACCAATATCTTTTGTTTTTTGAATCTTGCTCATGCTTAATGTTCCCGTTCGGGAGCAAAAGTGTCAAATCATTTGTTTTGATACCGATCGGGAGCAAATATGGTATTTTGATCAATTTGTTACCGAACGGGTACAGATAAAATATACCACACGCGACGATCAGCACGCTTGCAAATATTAATATTGTTTCTATGGGACTGGTCCGAAATTACAAATCCCAGCCCCTGTTTTGAAAATTTGGTTGCCGCACAGCTTTTAAAAAACCTCTTTACGCTGTTGAATGTAAAACAGGTAAAGGGTCATTATCAAAATCAATCATTTACTTTAGGGAAAGACTGAATATCCCCGAATACTATCAAGTTCACTTGGGGAAAAAATTACGGCACCCTTAATCACTGAATAAATACTCCCATTTATTACGTTGTTACGCAAAAATCGGCAGCACTCAGACCTGATTAACGGCAAAAGCTAACAATTATGAGCTCGATACAACAACCCTCTTTCCCACAAGTTAACTCAGCAAAACGAATAAACGTCCAAAAATTAGACGTTTATTCGCCTTAAAAACGCGTTGGCACGCTTGCATACAAACATTTAGAGACTAATGACTGGTCATAGCTATAAATTGCCAGAATAGGCATCGTAGATAAAGGCAAAATTTTAGATGAGCAAATCAACCAATATGAAATCCGACAAAATAACCAAGAAAATAATCAGTGAAATTTCAAATTTCGAAATCGTCGAACCCAGCAATAAACTGGCGCAAGAAGATACTCTGCAATGGTTAAAAGCCAGCCATGTTCGTTCATCCCCAGAACAAGAGCGAATCATCGATGTCTTGATAAAAAAATATGCCGTCAAACCAACCCAAATTGCCACACGTTTTTTTGAACTGGATGATGTCTTAAATCAAAACTGGGACAGCATGAAGGTTTTTAACATAACTGGAACTGGCCAAGACATTGGCGTTCGTAATGAAATTTTCTTGGAAAAATCTGAAAAGGTTTTTGCCAAATTTTATCCCGCTCAATCTCTGGCTCCGGACCATATCATTCATGTGACATGCACTGGATACATTTCACCCAGTGCTCCACAAAAATTAGTGACGCAAAAAAATTGGTCCCCAGCCACAGGTATCACACATGCTTATCACATGGGATGTTATGCATCACTGCCAGCTGTTCGTTTAGCACAAGGCCTGGTTGCCGCACGCAGCGCCGTTGAACAAAGCTCAAAGATCGATGTTGTACACACTGAAATGTGTGGTCTGCATATGAACCCCATGGACAACACACCTGAACAAATGATCGTGCAGAGTTTATTTGCCGATGGACATATTAAATACACTCTGACTGAACCAGGACAAAATAAAATTGGCTTTTCTATGCTGGCTTGCCAAGAACAATTGGTCGCAGATTCTAGCGAAGACATGAGCTGGATCCCATCTGCTTGGGGAATGAAAATGTCTTTATCGCGTGAGGTTCCTGGTAAAATCAAATCCAGCATTATGCCTTTTCTTGAAAACCTAGCCCAACAAATACCAGGTTGTTCGCTTGAACAACTTTTAAAAGAAGCTCATTTTGCAATTCATCCCGGTGGTCCCAAAATTATTTCAAGCTTGCAAGAAACCTTAGAACTGCAAGATGATCAAATTGCTAATAGCAAAAAAATCTTACTGCAAAGAGGCAACATGTCCTCTGCAACATTGCCACATATCTGGAAAGATCTTTTGGAAAACAATTATCAATCTGGCAAGTTGGTTGTCAGTTTGGCATTTGGCCCAGGGCTGACAATATTTGGATCCATATTTAGGATGATTTAAAATGAAATTTTTGTTGTTAGCTCCAATGATTATTCAAGGCTTGTTTATGTTTGTAGATGAATTTTATTATCACCACAAACGAGGCCTGCCGCGCTGGGAAAGAATGGGACACCCTGCGGATACGATCTCTGTTTTGATCTGTTTTTTAATTCTTTGTCTGCTGCCTTACTCTGAAACCAATCTTTATTATTACATTGCGGCCTGTGCATTTTCTTGCGTATTAATCACCAAAGATGAATTCGTGCACAGTCAGGTCTGTGACAAAAATGAACAGTGGCTGCATTCAATGCTTTTTGTTTTGCATCCCATTATTCTGTTTGCCGCCGGCATTATCTGGAAATCCGAACAAGATATTCAATTGTTATATGTGCAAACAGCTATCATTTCTGTTTTTTTATTTTATCAAATTATTTATTGGAATTTATTAGCCACAAATTTACCGGAGGTTCCTGTGAGCTCAAAAGTTGAAATCAATAACCAAATCTATAATGAGCTTGGCGAACGTTGGTACACAGCTCAGGATGACCCTGTGGCGTTGTTACGAGCTGAATCTCGAACAATCGTGCCCTGGGTGCAATCTATCATCCCAGCCGGCTCAAAGGTTTTAGACATCGGTTGTGGCGGCGGCTTTTTGACCAACCCAATGGCCAAAGGCGGTCTTGATGTTACCGCTGTCGATGTTTCCAAAGAAAGTCTAGCAATTGCAAAAAAATACGATTCGACACAAACAGTAAAATACATGGAGGCCGATGGTTACCACCTGCCGTTTGCCGATCACACATTTGATGTTGTGACCTGCATGGATATGCTTGAACACGTTGATCGCCCAGGTGATGTGATCAAAGAAGCTGCCCGAGTTTTAAAACCGCAAGGTTTGTTTTTCTACCATACGTTCAACCGAACTTTTCTGGGTTGGTTTATTGCTATTAAGCTTGTCGAGTGGTTTGTTAAAAACACGCCAAAACACATGCACCTGTGGCGAATGTTTATTACGCTGAAAGAAATGAGCCAACATTTAAAAGCTGCAGGTTTTGAAAATGTTGAGCTTAAAGGTTTAAGCCCCAATCTCGGCAAATTAAGATTGCGAGATTTTTTAAGCGGCTCAGTCCCTGTCGGATTTGATTTTCGTTTATCAAATGACAAAACAGTTACCTATCTAGGTTACGCGCGAAAAACAGACTGAATAGCCTAACTGTCTAAAAAGCCAGTCTAATGGCTATGTTGAGACTTAAGTGCATAAAGTACTACTTTAGATATTTCAGTAAAATCTAAAGTAGCGCTTTACTTTTTATTGCATGTAAATTAAGCTTTTTCTATTATGATGAAATATACAAGACGCCTAGACTTAAGCTTTTTGATTCAGAAAAAATCTCACTTCTTATTTGGTCCACGTGGTACTGGTAAATCTTTTCTTATTAAACAGTCTTTGCCTAAAGACACACTGGTTATAAATTTATTAAAATCAGAAGACTTTTTAGACCTTAGTTTAAATCCTGAAAAATTACGTGAACGAATTGATCCAAAAAAAAATAGAATTGTCGTAATTGATGAGGTTCAAAAAATACCGCAATTATTAAATGAAGTTCATTTTCTAATTGAAGAATTTAAAATTAATTTTCTTCTTACCGGCAGCAGCGTCCGCCGTCTAAAATCACAAAATGCTAATATGTTAGGGGGAAGAGCTCGCAAGGCTGAATTATTTCCTATTAGCTTTTCAGAAATGAATAATTTTAAATTGGATACCTATTTAAGATTCGGCGGCCTACCAGCAATACTTAACAGCGAAGAACCGCGCGAAGATCTAGCCGCTTATGTTGGAAATTACCTGAATGACGAAATAAAGTTAGAAGCCAATGTTAGAAAAATTGATTTTTTTCATCGTTTTCTAGAAATCGCTGCCCTACAATCCTCTGAGCTTATTCATTACTCGAATATATCTAGAGACATCGGGGTCAGCGAACCCACTGTAAAATCCTATTATGATATTCTCGAAGACTCCCTGATCGGCTTTCAACTTTTTCCTTGGAGGAAGGGCAAATCGAGAAAATCCATTGCTACCAGCAAATTTTATTTTTTTGACACCGGAGTTGTTCATACTATTTTACGCTCACCCAATATTCTCGACCGCAATAGCGACAGTTATGGCAAATCTTTTGAACAGTTTATCGCGCAAGAAATTCGCGCCTATATCTCATATAAACGCAAAGATGTGTCGTTCAATTTTTGGCGGAGTTTAGATAAATACGAAGTAGATTTTATTATCAATGATTGCATAGCTATCGAGGTCAAATCATCCCGCAAAGTAAAAATTGAACATCGCAAGGGCTTGATTGAGATCGCAAACGAAGGCAGCATCAAAACTCGAATTTTAGTCAGCAATGACCCCGTCCAGAAAACTGTCGAAGGGATTCAGCAATTGCCTTGGGAAATATTCTTGGAAAAATTATGGAGCGAGCAGATTTTTTGACGTTGAGAAAAAAAACTGCCAGAAATTTGCTGATCATTAACACCATAAAAAGACTGTTTCCAGCCAGGCAACCAGCTTGCTTCTGTTGGCAGCCAATGATTTGCAAAAATTTGCGCGACCTCTAGCCTTGGTGAAAACTTCTGAACTTGTTCATCACTGGCAAACAACAATGCACATTGGCCATAATAACTGTTATTAGTCCAACGAACCATTTCATGAGTGTATTTCACAGGTGACAAAAAAATCACCGGTGCGCCCAAACAATCCTGATACAAGGTCGAACAGTGGGTTAAATCCTGGATCACAGCTGGCGAAACCTCGACATGACCATCAACAAGATCAACACTCATCGACAATAATTGTTTTGCTTTTTCCTGTTGCAGATTTTTCTGCAAATCCAAAAGACGTTGATATTCTGTCGCTGGAAATATCTGTTTAGGCCAAGACTGAATCGCTGGTAAAAATATATTTTTAAAATTTTCCAAATGCGATTCTAATAATAAAATATTATTCACATTCCAAGGCAACCGGCCACCTGACAACAAACACGCTGTTGCCAACTGTTCAATATCTTGTTCTGTCAGCTCTCGCATCAACAATGCTGAATTATGATAAGCACTGTGAACTTGCAAACGTTTCATGCCTGCTACCGCTTTGTTAATCACCGTCTCTGCTGTTGTCGATTTACCAGAAAAGATAACTGCCTGAATCACTGGATGAGTCGCCAACAATTCACCCAAGGCCTCATCCCCACAAAAAACATGAATCAAACCAACTGGCAATTTACCAGCGGAAAGATCAGATTTTTGTAAAGATTCTTGCAAGGATTTTTGCAAAACCTCGGCTACGATTTTATTTTTGCGCGAAACTTTGACGAAGACACCATTACCTGCAAGCAAACAAGGAACAATTTTTTCCAAAACAAAACGAAAGGCAAAAAAGTTAGGCGAGATCAAACTGAACAAACCCAATGGATAACTGTCGGGATCAACCGTCGCAGACAATAATTTTTCCAATTGATTCCATAATGGAGTTAGTTCATATCTTTCGACCTGAACCGCAGAGAAAATTTGTAATTGTTCGACATTTTTTTTCTGTAATTCATTTTGGTATGAATTTATATTTTTTTGTTTTGAATCTAGAATTGATTGATCTAGCGATAAATGCAGCGATAAACTTTCGTTAACGTTTAAATTATTACCATCGGCTTTACCTCCGACATTAAAATCTAATTTACCAAAAGCTAAAATTTCGCTTAATTTATTTCCTGTAAAACTCTCGCTGCTTTTTAAACTTTCAATCCATTGCCTAACAGCAGATTGTCTTTGTTCATAAGACAACTGCGCCCAATCCAGTTGGGCTTTTTTAGCTGGCTGAATGGCGCGAATAAAATCAAGCTCTGAATTTTCAGTCAACATGAATGCCTTTGGATTAACGATAAAATTTAAGTAAAAATGTACCGCGAACCATCGTTAAATTTTCGCAATGCAAACGACCCTGAATCACAGGCCCTTGCAACAGAGTGCGTAGTTCAGAAAAAATATCAATACCATGATCATCCAACGGACGAACCAAAACATAAGCCTCACCCTCCATGGCAAGGCAATAATCAATAGATTCAATAAGCTTTGCAAAAGTCGAATCCAAATAAAACCGACAACGGTTTTTAAATTCAGATGGCGACATTTTCCCTTGCTCTGGAAAAAAATACGGAGGATTGCACAAAATCAAATCGTAATGATGATGAAATTTTTCATCTTTCATTAGATCTTCGTAATTCATTTCTAAGAAATTGAAATTCTTGTCGACCAGCTGTGGACGACGCAACAAAACCATTTCTAAATTTTTCTCAAAATATGATTTATAGGTATTTTGAATCTCAACAAAATCAATTTTTTCGATCTCAGGCATATGGTATTGAAAATCAAATCCAACAATACCACAACCAGCACACAAATCTAGAACCTGCATTCGCGACAAAGATTTCGATAAGGGGTCACCCTCACCACCTGCATCACTGGCCTCACCCGCAGCAACCAATCGCAAACGACGCATCGGACGTGAACGTAAATGTTGAGAGACCTCCCAAGCCATCTCGACCGAGTCCAATGAAAAACGGTACTCTTCTGGTTGAGCGTATTGGTATGTGAATGGGATTTCAGGATTTCTATCCATTAGGCCTCAAGATGTTGAAGAATCTTTTGCTGAATCTCTTTCATTTCTTGTTCAGATCTTTTTTGCGCTTTAGAAAAAGACAAATCAGCCATCGACCAAGCCGGGATCAGGTGCAAATGATAATGTTGAACCTCAAACCCAATAGCGGCCGTCAATACCCGCGGACAACCCGTGGCTTTAGCAATCGCTTTACCAATTTTTTGCGCATTGGCGCCGACACGAGCATAGGTCTCTGCCGGCACATCAAACCAATGATTGACCTCTTGCTTTGGAATCACCAAACAGTGTCCCAAATGAATCGGCTCAATGGTTAAAATAGCAATCGTTAAATCATCTTCAAAGATTTTATAGCTTGGAATCTCACCTTGAATGATCTTGGTAAAAACAGAAGCCATCTTATCTCTTTTCCAAAGGTGACCATTTTAAACCAGCTTTACCAACCCATTTTCCACGTGGACGATAAATTCTGTTGTTTGCATATTGCTCCATCGCATGCGCGATCCAACCGCTGATACGCGAAACTGCAAAAATCGGAGTGTAAATATCTATTGGAATTCCCATGCTATAATAAACAGTCGCCGAGTAAAAATCCACATTCGGCATCAAACCTTTTTCTTTGTTCATAGTATCATCAATCAATGTCGACATTTCATACCAGTGATGCTCACCAATTTTAGCTGTTAACTGATCACTGATTTTACGTAAAATCGCAGCGCGTGGATCACCATTTTTATAAACACGGTGACCAATGCCCATGACTTTTTCTTTTGCTGCCAAAGCATCTTTAACGAACTGCTGAGCTTTATCCATAGTTCCGATTTTTTTAAGCATCAACATCACTTGCTCATTAGCACCGCCATGCAAAGGGCCTTTTAATGCACCTAAAGCAGAAACAATGGCAGAGTGCAAATCGCTCAATGACGAAGTCGTCACACGAGTCGCAAAAGCAGAACAATTCAATTCATGATCCGCATGCAAGATCAAACAAGTATCAAAAATCTTAACCATTTCAGCTGTTGGTTCTTGTCCACCCTTAAGCATGTACATAAAGTTCCACGCCAAAGATTTATCAGATTTTGGTTTCACTGGCTCTTTACCATGACGAATGGCTTCGAAAGCACAAACCAAAGTTCCCATTTTAGCAGTCAAACGCATTGCTTTATGCGAATTAGCCTGAGGTGAGTTGTCATTAGCCTCTGTATCCCAGTGAGCCAACAAAGAAACCGCCGTACGCAACCAAGCCATTGGATGAACTTTGGTCGGAATGGTTTTTAAAACAGTGATGAAATCTTCTGACATAGTCATCTCACGAGACAAGTCCTGGCGAAATTGTTCCAGCTCGCTGGTTTTTGGCAGACGATCATTCCACAACAAAAATGTGGTTTCTTCGAAAGTCGAATTTTGCACAAGATCTTCAATCAAATAACCACGATAACACAATGAAGAGTCCAGAATAAATGAAACTCCAGTTGAACAAGCAACAACGCCCTCTAAGCCTTTATCTAAAGCACCTTCATAGTTTTGTACTTCTGCCATAATCTACCCTACTCCTGATTCCATCTGATTTTGTTAATGCTTTATTTTATCTAAAAATTTTTCTTTGCCAACTTAATAACCTTGTCTTTGACCTCAGTCACGAGAACTGTTTGATCACGCAATGGCTCGTTAATGCCTGAAAACTTTTCGACCTGATACAAAATTTCGTTTCTAACATCATGCACACTGCCACGACTGACAGATTGAATGGACTGGAGCAATCGCTCTTTACCATAAACAGATTTGTCATTCTTGTCAGCAGCGACAGCCGACAACACGCCCTCTGTCAGTAAAATCAATCTATCGCGAGG
>JACCDN010069471.1_pt1 | contig 10594 bp, 8 predicted proteins | sample 7441691 | NCBI WGS metagenome assembly JACCDN01 (sample SAMN15323439, study PRJNA562643) | freshwater metagenome | isolation source: river surface water | place: USA:Blue River Watershed | collected 2017-08-16
ATGGTCACCAGGCGGCGCCGAGCACCAACACGCTCCGATCGGAAACGTCGACGGGATTCAGTCACGATTGGCCTCCACCAGCTCTCCCAAGATTCGTCCGCCGCGTTCGGCGTCCAAACAGGTTTGCAACAGGATAACTGCAGCGACCTGATCGACCACGCCACGAGAGTTTTTGGCGTTTCGTCCTGAATCGCGTAATGCACCCAACGCAGCCGACGTTGTCATGCGCTCATCGACCAACCGCAACGGAACGGAAACCCGCGTCAACATATCCTGCGCAAATTCCTGAGAATCTACAGTCGACGCCGTCTGTTCATTCCGAAGATTCACGGGGTTGCCGATGACCACCTCGATCGGTTCGTATTCCTCAATAATTTCGACGATGCGTACCAGCGCCCGCTCACGCGGTACGGTCTCGACGGGAAACGCCATCATTCCACCGGGATCGCATCGTGCGACCCCCACACGGGCCTTGCCCACATCCAGTGAGAGGCGCACCCCGTTTCGCACGCTTACGCCTCGAGGTGTGAACGAATGTCGGCGAGTGCGGCACCCAACTGATCGACAGCGGGCCCACCACCCTGCGCCATGTCGTCGCGACCGCCACCGCCACCACCAAGAATTCCGGCAGCACGCTTGGCGAAAGCACCTGCCGAGAAACCTGCCTCACGTGCGGCCACAGTGGTTGCAACGATTACAGCGGCCTTGCCGTCGACAATGCCACCGATGGCGACAACCGCGGGCTGAGCCTGCAGGCGATCGCGGACCTCGCTGGCGAGAAGACGCAGATCGTCAGCACTGCCCACAGCACCGACCTGTTCCAACACAGCAACCGTCGATCCCACGTGAACGGCCGCGGCCGCAAGAGCGGGGACTCGTTCGCGCATGCGATCAGCCTCGAACTGAGCGATGCGCTTTTCAGCGCCCTTCAGCTGGTCCAACAGGTCAGCGACACGACCCACGAGTTCTTCGCGAGGAGCCTTGAGGTTTGTGGTCAGCTCGTTCACCAAGGCACGCTCCAGGGCGAACTGTTGGAACGCTGCTGTGCCCACAAGTGCTTCAACACGTCGGTTCGACGAACCGACGCTGGCCTCACTCACCAGGTTGATAAGCCCAACCTCCGAGGACCGGCTGACGTGCGTACCAGCGCACAGTTCACGCGACCAGGGTCCACCGATATCGACAACACGAACACGGTCACCGTACTTTTCGCCGAACAGGGCCATTGCGCCCATGTTCTTCGCCTCGTCTAGGCCCATGACCCGAGTGACCACCTCGAGGTTATCCGTAATCGCGTTGTTGGCAATCTCTTCAATTTCGCTACGCGTGGCGGCGGAGAGAGCCTGGTTCCACGCGAAGTCAAAGCGCATGTATCCCGCCTTGTTGTACGAGCCTGCCTGGTGTGCGTCGTCCCCAAGAGTCTGACGAAGCGCAGCATGCACGAGGTGGGTTGCCGAGTGAGCCTGAGCGGCCCGAAGTCGGTTCGCCTGATCCACCATTGTGGTCGCGAGCACACCGGTGCCCACCTCACCCTCGCGCACCTGAACGGTGTGTGAAATCAGACCGCCAACAGGCTTCTGGACGTCCAAGACATCGAGGACGAAACCGTTACCCACGATCGTTCCCTCGTCGGCGTCCTGACCACCCGACTCAGCCCAGAGGCTGGTTTCGGCCAAAATAATTTCGATGGTGTCCCCGGCAGAGGCCTGAGAAACAGCGCCACCATCCTTGATGATTCCGACGACAGTCGACTCAGTGTCCAGGTCTGTGTAGCCCGTGAATACAGTTTCGCCCTGTTTGCGGAACTCGGAATACACGGACATATCGGCGAGAGTGCCGCGCTTTGATTTCGCGTCGGCCTTGGCGCGGGTGCGCTGCTCGGTCATCAACGAATCGAATACACCGCGTTCGACGGTCAAACCTGCTTCTTCCGCCATTTCGAGCGTGAGGTCGATGGGGAAACCATAGGTGTCGTGCAACAGGAATGCCGTGTTACCAGGCAGTTCAGATTTCTTTTCTGCCTTGGTGTCGGACACTGCAAGGTCAAGAATTTGGGTACCTGCGGCAAGGGTGCGCAAGAAGGTTTCTTCCTCGGCCAAAGCGGTACGAGCGATGCGGTCGTAGTGTGTTTCCACTTCGGGGTACGAACCCTTCATGGCATCACGCGATGCAGCGAACAGTTCTCCGAAAACGGGAGCATCGACGCCCAGCAGACGCATCGAACGAATCGAGCGGCGCATCAGACGGCGCAGGATATAGCCGCGTCCCTCGTTGCCCGGGGTGACACCGTCGCTCATCAGCATCAGCGACGAACGCACGTGGTCGGCGATGACACGCATGCGCACGTCATCCTCGTGATCGGCACCGTAACGTCGACCGGACAGTTCTGACGCCATGTCGAGGACAGGACGCACCTGATCGGTCTCGTACATGTTGTCGACGCCCTGCTTGATGAACGCGACGCGTTCCATACCCATGCCGGTGTCGATGTTTTTCTGGGGAAGCTCCCCCAGGATGGTGAATTCCGTCTTGCTGCGGACGTCGTTAATCAGGTACTGCATGAACACGAGGTTCCAGATCTCGAGGTAACGAGTGTCGTCTACCGCAGGTCCACCGTCGGGGCCAAATTCGGGACCGCGGTCATAATATATTTCCGAACAAGGCCCTGCAGGACCAGGCTGACCGGTCGACCAATAATTGTCGGACTTTCCCATTCGCTGAATGCGTTCTTCGGGAAGTCCAGCCACACGACGCCAGATATCGATGGCCTCATCGTCTTCTTCGTAGACGGTGACCCAGAGGTCCTTCTCGTCAAAACCCAGACCGCCATCGGTTTCAGGGGTGGTCAGCAGCTCCCAGGCATAGGTGATTGCGCCCTCTTTGAAGTAGTCGCCGAACGAGAAATTACCGTTCATCTGAAAGAAGGTGCCGTGACGAGTCGTCTTACCGACCTCCTCAATATCGAGGGTACGGATGCACTTCTGCACGCTCGTAGCACGAGGGAAGGGAGCGGGAACCACACCGGTCAGATACGGGATGAACGGCACCATGCCGGCCACCGTGAACAACAGTGTGGGATCGTCGGACACCAACGACGCCGAAGGGACAACAGTGTGACCGTTCTTTTCGAAATACGTCAACCAACGGCGCTGGATCTCAGAGGTTTTCATGGTGTCCTTCAGTGTGCGGTCTAAGCGGAAGCTTCGGTGCGGTGCTCGTCGTCACGGTCGCGAAAACCGTCCGATACACCGTCCGTAAATTCAGAGAGGCGGGCATTGATTTCGTCAAAAAGTGCGGCGCCACGAGGGTCGCGCGCAATGAAATGTCCCAGAACGAGACCGGACACAACACCGGCGACGAACATCAGCAATTTTTTCAACGGAAATCCCCCTTTCCTCGAGTCTACCCGAGGTACAGAACAGGGGGTGGGCCAATGGCCCACCCCCTGAACGTGAATTGCGACTAGCGTGCTGCGTAGTACTCGACGACGAGCTGAACTTCACAGGTCACGGGAACTTCGGCACGCTTGGGGCGACGAAGCAGACGAGCCTCGAGCTTCTCGAGAGCAACCTCGAGGTAGCCGGGAACTGCGGGAAGAACGTCGCGGTGGATGCCGGTTGCAGCATCCTGGAACAACGGAGTTTCTTCCGAGCGAGGCTTGACGTGGATCATCTGGCCGGGCTTGACGCGGAACGAGGGGCGGTCAACGAGCTGTCCGTCCACCAGGATGTGGCGGTGAACAACCATCTGACGTGCCTGCGCGGTGGTACGAGCGAAGCCCGAACGCAGAACCAGAGCGTCGAGACGCATTTCGAGAAGCTCGACCAGGTTTTCACCGGTCAGACCAGCGGTGCGACGAGCCTCGTTGAAGGTGTTACGCAGCTGAGCCTCACGGATGCCGTACTGGGCGCGAAGACGCTGCTTCTCGCGCAGACGAGTGGCGAAGTCACCTTCCGACTTGCGCTTGGTGCGGCCGTGCTGACCGGGAGGGTATGAACCGTCGGCCATGAGGCGTGCAGCCTTGGGGGTAAGAGCGATTCCGAGTGCGCGCGAAAGGCGAACCTTGGCGCGGGTACGTGACTTATCCGACACGATAATCCTTTTCGTTACAGGGAAAGATGGAGTGTCTCCGGATTAGAGGAGACGAAGTTTTGACCACATCAAACGCTGGCTACCGGCGTTCGCTGTTGGTGAGTGATGCAGCCGCGCTTCAACTCACCGCAGTGGAACTTTTACAATCTAGCAGACAATACGATGATTATCCAGCTAGGACCCGCCCAACACCGCGCGAATACGCTCGAGCCGATCCGCGAGTTCCTTCTCGCGCCCGATGCCCTTGGGGTGGTAATACTCGATGGCATCGCCATCACGATATTTTTGGTTCGCAATCGCGCCAGGAACGTCGTGAGGATAAACATAACCCTTACCGTGGCCGAGTCGCTTCGCCCCCGGGTAATGAGCGTCACGCAGATGCTTCGGCACTGGCGAGAACCGCCCCTCACGCACATCCCGAATCGCTGAATCAATGGCGAGAATCACCGAATTCGACTTGGGTGCAAGCGACAAATGTATTGTGGCCTCGGCCAACGGAATTCGGCCTTCCGGCATACCGATCAGCTGAACAGCTTCGGCAGCCGCACTCGCGACGGTCAAACACGAGGGGTCAGCGACACCGATATCTTCTGCCGCCGCAATGATCAGCCGTCGGGCAATGAACCGGGCATCCTCCCCCGCTTCGATCATGCGCGCAAGGTAGTGCAGTGCCGCATCCACATCGCTACCCCGAATCGATTTGATGAACGCGCTAATGACGTCATAGTGCTCGTCCCCCGAACGGTCGTACCGCAACAAGGCGCGGTCACTCGCCGACGCAACAGTTTCATCCGTAATCGTCGCACCCGGCTCGACCATCGCGGCGCTGGCATCGAGCAGTGTCAGCGCACGCCGCGCATCACCCGATGCGAGCCTCACAATGACATCAACGGCCGCCGATGACAGTTCGACCGCCGCATTCAAGCCCCGCGGGGACGCCACCGCCCCGGTAACCACCGTCGCCACATCGTCGTCCGACAGGGGCTGAAGTGTCAGCAACAGGGAACGACTGAGCAGCGGCGTAATCACCGAAAACGACGGGTTCTCGGTCGTCGCGGCGACCAAAGTTACCCACCCGCGCTCAACACCGGGCAAAAGCGCGTCCTGCTGTGCCTTGGAAAATCGGTGAATCTCGTCGAGGAACAGCAGTGTCCCCCGCCCGCTGTCCGACAATCGCGAAATCGCATCGTCCATCACCCGACGCACATCACGCACTCCCGCGGTCACCGCAGACAGTTCCTCGAAGTGACGATCCGACGAAATCGACAGTGCGTGAGCGAGAGTAGTTTTGCCCGTACCGGGAGGACCCCAGAGGATCACCGAGACCGCGGGACCGTTGCCTGCCGCAGCAAGCCGGCGCAACGGTGAACCCGGCCCCAACAGGTGGCGTTGACCCACAACTTCGTCCAACGATCGTGGACGCATACGAACAGCGAGAGGCTGCGCTCCCGCAAAAAGTCCGATATCGTCCACATCCCCATCTTAGGTTCCGCGAGAGCAGCACAATCGGCGGATTACGGACAGGTAACGAAGCCGTCGAGCACTGAAATCGCGCGGAATCAGTGTGTACGCTTAAGAAGTTGTCTAAAACGAAGGTTGAGTTCACTGTGGCAAACGAAAAATGGGGTCGCGTTACAAGCGACGGAACCGTATCGGTTAACGATGGTGGTTGGCGTGTGATTGGTCAGTACCTTGACGGTGATACCGACGCCGCACTCGCGTTCTACGAGCGGAAGTTCGCCGACCTGGAAAGCCAGGTCCTGCTGCTGGAACAGCGTTCACGTGCCAAGGCCCCCGCGAAGGACCTGATTGCCGCTGTCGAGACACTCGCGATTGCACTCGCTCAGCCCAACGTGGTCGGAAACATCGCCGCACTTCGTGCTCGGGTCGCCACCGTCAGCGAAGGACTCGCATCAGTCAAGGAAGAACAGGACGAAGCCACCAAGGCTGCGTCAGCAGAGTCGCTGGCACGCCGAGAAGCCATCGTTGCTCGCGCGGAAGAACTCGCCGCTCAGAGCGACGAATCGGTGCATTGGAAGAAGACGGCGGACGAACTCTCGTCACTGTTCGAACAGTGGCAGGCAGAGCAGAAATCTGCTGCACGCGTAGCAAAAAAGGCGGCCGATGAACTGTGGGGGCGCTTCCGTACCGCACGTCAAACCTTCGACCGACGCCAGCGAGCTTTCTTTGCCTCGCGCCACACCGCAGAGCGTGACGCCAAACAGCGCAAGAACGAGCTGATCGACCGCGCCAACGCACTCGGCGAACGCGGCGCACAGGCCTTGGGTGAATACCGTCGACTGCTCGACGAATGGAAGACTGTGCCCCGTATGGCTAAGGGCATCGATGACGCACTGTGGGCCAAGTTCAAGGCAGCAGGCGACGCTCTGTACCAGGCCGGCGACGCCGAATGGGCAGAAAACCTCGCGCAGAAGACCGCTCTGTTGGCCGAACATGCCTGGATTGAAAGCGAAAAGGACCTTCAGAAGGCGCTCCAGGGCATGCGCAAGCTGGGCGACTCATGGTCCAAGATCGGCCGCGTTGCCCGCGATGTGGAGCGTGACATCAACGCCAAGTTCCAGGCCATCGAAAAGTCGGTGCGTTCGCGTGAAGCTGAACACCTCGACAAGACGAACCCCGAAAAAATCGCACGCAGCCAGGGTTTTGCCGCTCAGGTCGAGGCATCGATTGCCGCGCTGGAAGCCGAACTGGAGGCCGCAACCAAGGCCAAGTCCAGCGCAAACGTTGACAAGCTCACGGCAGAAATCGCAGCCAAGCGCGAATGGCTCAAGGCGCTCGGATAGTCAAATATCCGCAGACTAAATGGTCGGCCCCTGACGGGGTCGGCCATTTGCGTATTGTGGCCTATCCTGCCTTTACGCGATACACGTCATAGACGGCTTCAATGCGCCGGACCGCGTTGAGCAGACGATCCAAGTGAACGGTGTCGCTCATTTCAAACAGGAATCGACTCGTGGCCAATCGGTTCACATCGGTGGCGACCGAAGCGCTAAGAATGTTGACGTGGTGTTCCGAGAGAACCCGAGTGATATCGGACAACAGCCCCCCGCGGTCCAACGCCTCGACTTGGATGTGCACTCGGAAAACGCTCTTATTCGAGGGAGCCCACTCGACCTCGATGAAACGTTCCTTCTCGGATTCAAATGAGGCCACGTTGGGGCAATCAGACCGGTGAATCGACACGCCACTCCCCCTCGTGACGAAGCCAATGATGCCGTCTCCGGGAACTGGTGTGCAGCATTTCGCGAGTTTCACGAGAATGTCGGATGTGCCCTTGACGAGCACACCCGAATCGTTGAGCTTGAGGGTGGTGGGCTTGCTGGTTGGCACGATGAAAGTTTCGTCATCGTGGTCATGTGCCAACGCCATGATTTTTTCCAGCACAGACTGCGCCGAGATTCGTCCCTCACCCAGAGCCACATACAGAGTGTCGATGTCATTGAGGTGCAGAGTCTGCGAAATTTGTGTGAGTTTATCCGCGGACAGCAGTTGATTGAGCGGCAGGTTACGCTTGCGCACTGCCTTGACGAGGAGCTCCTTGCCCTGCTCGATCGCGTCGTCACGACGTTCCTTCTGGAACCACGCACGAATCTTGGATTTGGCGCGTTGACTTTGAACAAAGTTCAGCCAGTCCTGGCTGGGTGCAGCATCCTGACTCTTCGACGTCAATATCTCGACGGAATCGCCACTGTTCAGCTGTGAATCCAGCGGTACGAGACGGCCGTTGACCTTCGCACCCATGGCGCGGTGACCCACCTCGGTGTGCACGGCGTAGGCAAAGTCGACGGGAGTAGCACCGGCGGGCAGTCCGATAACTTTTCCACCCGGTGTGAATACATAAACTTCCTTCGCGCCGATTTCGAAACGCAGGGTGTCAAGGAATTCCGTCGGGTCTTCGGTCTCGGCTTCCCAGTCGGTAATATGCGCGAGCCAGGCCATGTTTTCGTCGGCTCGGGCATCGTCTGCGCTGGCGCCGGACGCCTGGCGCTCCTTGTATTTCCAGTGCGCGGCGACACCGTATTCCGCACGACGGTGCATGTCATAGGTGCGAATCTGGATTTCGACGGCACGTCCACCGGGTCCCACCACCGTGGTGTGCAGGGATTGATACAGGTTGAACTTCGGTGTAGCGATGTAATCCTTGAATCGACCCGGCATCGGGTTCCAGCGTGCGTGTACAGCGCCCAGTGCCGCATAGCAGTCACGAATGGAGTTCACGAGGATGCGCACACCGGTGAGGTCATAAATCTCGTTGAACTCGCGGGACGACCGAATCATCTTTTGATAGATCGAGTAGTACTGCTTCGATCGACCCTTGACCTCACCCTTGACGCGCGCGGCACGCAAGTCGCCCGAAATCTGTTCGATGATGTCCTGAACGAAACGTTCGCTCTCGGGCGTGCGGTCTTTCACGAGTGAATCGATTTCGACATACAGTTTGGGGTTCAGGACGGCGAAGGACAGGTCCTCAAGTTCCCATTTGATGGTCTGAATTCCCAGACGGTTCGCCAATGGCGCGTAAATCTCGAGGGTCTCCCTGGCTTTCTTTTCAGCAGATGCCGACGGAACAAATCCCCACGTCCGAGCGTTGTGCAGGCGGTCTGCGAGCTTTATCAGCAGCACCCGGATGTCCTTCGACATGGCGACCACCATTTTGCGCATGGTTTCTGCCTGTGCACTGTCACCATATTTCAGCTTGTCGAGTTTCGTGACACCATCGACGAGCAGAGCAATCTGGTCGCCAAAATCGACACGCAGCATGTCGAGGGAGTAATCCGTATCCTCGACGGTGTCGTGCAACAGGGCGGCCGCGATAGTTTTCGGGCCGCTCCCCAGTTCGAGCAGAATTTCTGCGACCGCCAGAGGGTGGGTGATGTACGGCTCGCCCGAACGTCGCAGCTGCCCTTCATGGGCACGCTTTGCGACCTCGTACGCCTTTTCAACAATGGCAACATCGGCACGCACATTGGTCTGACGCAACGATTTGAGGATGCGTTCGAGCTGGCCGCCCGTTTCCGACTTAGCAAAGATACGCGGCAGGAGTGAGCGCTTGAACAACGTGCCAGTGCTGGACGTCTCGCTCATGTGCGCCTTTCCGTATCGTGTCTGTTGAGACTAGCGGACTGCTCCGTCGCCCACACGTTCCCGAGCAACTTTTCGTGGCTTACCCCACTTGCTGTCTTCAGGCTCGTTGTCACGAAGGTGCGAATACAGCGGCGCGGCAATGAAAATCGTCGAATATGTTCCGGCGATAATTCCGATAAACAAAGCCAACGCAATGTCGCGCAGCGTTCCAGCACCCAAAAGCACCGACCCGATGAACAAAATCGAGGCAACGGGCAATGCCGCAACGACGGAGGTGTTGATCGAACGGACGAGGGTCTGGTTCACCGCAAGGTTCACGGAGTCAGCGAACGTCGCACCAGTGCTGCTGTGTGAGTAGGTGGTGTTTTCGCGGATCTTGTCAAAGACCACGACGGTGTCGTACAGCGAGTAACCGAGGATGGTCAGCAAACCAATGACGGCAGCCGGTGTGACTTCGAATCCGAGGACGCCATAAATTCCGGCAGTGAGTGCAAGGTCATGAACCAACGCCACAATCGCGGCGACTGACATTTTCCAGGTACGGAAGTACAGCGCCATGACGATAGAGACCAGCACGAGGAAGATGGCCAATGCTCGAAGAGCCTGACTGGTGACGTCAGCACCCCACGTGGCACCGATAAAGCTCGAGGTGACCTTCTCGACGGGAACACTGTACGCCTCGGCCAGGTTGAGACGAAGTTCGTCGGTTTCCTCGGTAGTGAGCTGTTCGGTCTGCACACGGATCGAATCTTGACCCACAACGGACACACGAGCCTCGGCATCGCCGATCACAGAGGCTGCGGCGTCCGCAGCAATTTCCGTGCTGACAACAGCCGGAGAGGACACACGGAACTCGGAACCACCACGGAACTCAATGCCGAATGCGAAACCACCGCGCAGTGTGGTAATCAGCACGGCAGCCGCAATCAGGGCGGCGGAGACGGCATACCAAGTCCAGCGGCGTCCCACAAAGTTGAAGGACCGTTCGCCGGTGTACAGGCTGTTACCAAAATCTGTGAAGCGTGACATTAGTTACCGCCCTCCTGCTCGGCTTTACGTTCGGCGATAGAACGACGCTTTGCGGCTTCCTTAGCGACACCCGCACGCTTGGTCGACGTGATGTCGTTTGACACGGCAAACTGCGCACGTCCGCGGTACACGGCGCCCAAGGCTTGGGGATCAAGCCCACTCCAGCGATGACCGCGAGCAAAGAAATTGGTGCGACCCAGCAACTGCAGGAGCGGGTGGGTGAACATAATCACGACGATAAGGTCAACCAGCGTGGTGAGACCCAGCGTGAAGGCGAAGCCTCGAACATTTCCGACAGCCAAGGCGAACAGTACGACAGCAGCCAAGATGTTGACCGCATCACTGGCGACAATCGTGCGCAAGGCAC
>JACCDN011220822.1_pt1 | contig 10592 bp, 7 predicted proteins | sample 7441691 | NCBI WGS metagenome assembly JACCDN01 (sample SAMN15323439, study PRJNA562643) | freshwater metagenome | isolation source: river surface water | place: USA:Blue River Watershed | collected 2017-08-16
AACCCTTTTTTGTCCAAAAACGGATATAGGAACCCTTTTTTGTCCAAAAACGGATATAGGAACCCTTTTTTGTCCAAAAACGGATATAGGAACCCTTTTTTTTGAAAGGGATGATCCAATCGTTCACCCATTTTTTTTTCTTCGTCCAAAGCGAATACATAACTCCTTTCTTCAACCAAAAGACTCTTCCTTCTTCGTAAATGTTGCGATGCGTTTTTTAGAATTAGGAAACATTCAAACGTATTGGAAAAGAAAAATGAGCTCTTCATGTGGATGGGGTTCTTTGTGTGACGATGATAGATCATGGGGATGTAAACCTGCAGAATCGTCTTTTGGTGATAAAAAGAACTCTCCAGACAATGATGATCAACTCATGACCACAAAGAATGGTGACAAGTGTTTTAAGACTTCTGGGAATCCATTGCTTGATTTCTTCTTTCATTTGTCAAGAGGGTATGACGTTCGTGATGAGGAGCTCCAATCTCTTTGGAAATTTGACCCCAACAAGTTTATTCAAATCCTTAAACATGCACGAGATGTACGTAATGGAAAAGGGGAAAAACGAATTGTCAAGAATGCTTTACTATGGCTACGCAAACACAAGTACAAAACTTACCTACTAAACCTACGCGACTTTACTGAGAGGCTAGGATGCATCAAGGACTTGCTACATCTAAGTGGCACACGTATGTCGCATCTCTCTATGGACAAAAGAGCACCCGAATTGGATTTGATTGTGACACTATTGCGTGAGGATATGGAGGCGCCTTCTGACGGACCGATTTCTCTCGCGGCAAAGTGGGCGCCCTCAGAAGGAAAGCAATTCCATCGCCAAGCCAAGTACATTGCTGCCAAGTTATTCCCCAAATCAAAAACTGCCAACCGAAAATACAGGAAGCTCTTGACTGGGCTACGAGCTAGACTTGATCTTGTCGAAACCAAAGTATGCTCTCGAAAGTGGAGCGAAATCAACTACTCGAGGATTCCATCAAGAGCTCACAAGCTACTTCGTGCTACATTCTACAAACATGATAAGAAACGATACGAATCCTATTTAAAAGATTGCGACAAGATCAATACGAGTGCTATATTGCCCCATGAGCTCGTTCACGCATGCTTGACTAAGTCATACGACGATACCATTCAAGTCATGTGGGACAATATGATAAAAGTAAACCTCAAGTCTTCGGTTGCCATTGTTGATGTCTCTGCAAGTATGAGTACTCCAACCTCATGTGTTAGGCCTATTGAAGTGTCGATTGCTCTGGGATTAATGGTGGCTGAAATGGCAAGTGGACCATTCAAGAATCGTGTATTGACATTTGATGATACGCCTACATGGCACGTAATTGAACCAAACACATCACTTTTACAAAAGGTAGAGAAACTCAAATGGGCGGAATGGGGTGGATCAACGGATCTACGTGCTTCATTCGACTTGATTCTTGATCTCGCGACATCCTCCCATTGCAAACAAGAAGATATGCCCCAAACACTTTACATCTTTAGCGATATGCAATTCAATAAGGCTTGTAAGGACACAGACTCGACTTTTGAGTATGCCAAGAAACAGTTTGAATCCGCTGGCTATTCGCTTCCTAGTATTGTATTTTGGAATTTAAATGGAGCGAATCGTGGAATTCCCATTCAGTCTTCTGAACATAACACGGCGCTTGTCTCGGGATTTAGTCCTGTTTTGCTCAAATTATTCATGAAGGGAAACTTGGACCCAGTAGAAGTTATGGAAGATGCCATTCGACCCTATAATGGCAACATTGACGAATCCGAACGATACAATGTTCACTCATGGGACCACATACCGAACGACATGCAATTGGAAATGGTGCTACATGAAAGCCCAGACCTTGACAAGTTTACCAAAGTCGGCAACAATGTTTTTCTTCAACGCTTTCGTGGTGGCATGCTCTACAGTCAAATGCTTAGCTACTTTACACCAAGAGAAAATTGTTATTTCTACATTCATCGCAAGGGTGAAGATGTGGAAGAAGCAATAAGGTACGTTGGAAATGTTACACCAGACGAAATCGAGAGTATTCGACATTGGAGTACGACAGAAAATGGAATTCATAATGATAATTTATTAGGCATTATTCCCACACAGCCAAATCTCTACTTGGTTTCATATTCTTGTGAATAAATTTTTCCGAGTTTCGAACCATATACATGATTATTCACTTCCGAATGTCGCCTCATTTATTTACATTGTGCTGTTTGGTCATCTATGGTTTATTTGCTACACTTGGATGCTTTGAACTAAAACAAGCTATTGATGAGAATCACATTCGTGTCCTTCTCATTCTCCTATTCATTGTTAATGTGTTGTTCACATTATTCGTCATGGCCAGTGCCTATGCATCCTTTATCGAACAAGACAAGCACCTGATTGCAAGTTATGTTGGATTATTTTTAGTGTTCAAAATCATTCTGTCAAGTATTGCTGCAGACGTGTTGCGAGTTGAGGAACATCTCAGTCAACGCCTTGTAATTCTATTGGTTGTGGAGATTGTATCGACATTTTCCCCAGTGGCTATAGTACTCTTGTGGGCAACATTTACAAAACTTTCCAGTGACATTTCCAAATGCGCCACAAGAAATGAAGAAGAGGGTCAATCTATGAAACAACCCTTGATAGTCTTTGGGTTATGGACATTTATTATATCTTTCCTACTCTTGGGAATTTGTGATATCATTCAATTGATTCTTGAAGACGATTACCTACAAACACTATTCATCCTATTCACCATTACCAATTTGATGTTTCCAACCGGATTGGTTTTGTCATACTTTTGTGTGGAGGCTAAAGAGTTTATAGGCTTACTCAATGCCGCATACCTCATCAAGATCGTACTCGCGTCCATTGCATTGTACCATATGATTGTTGATTCAAATGTCCCCCAATTGACCAAAACTCTTTCCTATATCGAAGTGGTGCTCGCATTTGTACCTTTGGCCGGGTTTATTATCGTAGGATGCGTCGTAGGATGCTACCAACTTACAGTTTTCTGTTTTAATTTTCACACACGCGTAGCCCCTGAAGAAGGATCTGTTACAGACACAATATAAAGACGTGATTTCCGACCATAAACTAATTTTTACTTGTCACTTTTGCCATGTTGCTCGAGTGTTCCTTGGCAGTTGTATATGGATTATTAGCTACTCTTGGTGGTTTTGAACTGAAACAAGCGACGACTGACCATTTTTTACGAGAAGTTTTTATTGGCTGTTTCATAGTCAATGGTATCTATTCGCTATTGATGGTTAGAGCAGCCTACGTTAGTATCCTTTCTCAACATCCATTCCATATCAGTAAAGCATTGCTAGTGTATGGATTTACAAAAATTATCTTGGTTTCGATTGCTGTGAATACGCTGTATCATAGCCACTCTGTACCTGAGCCAATTGTCACGTTATGTATTGTGGAGATTGTGTTATTATTTGGCCCCATTGCCATACTACTTATTCTGGCCGCTCTTGGATCTTTGCTCTATGTGACTTTTACGATTGTCGATGAGGAAGAGGCAGACATTGTACCGCACGGTTGTCTCCTATTATGTAGTATGTGGCTAGGTATTTTATTACTCATGATATTGGGGATATGCGACATTCTACAAGCCACTAAAGAGGAATCTTTTCGAACCTTGTTCATTCTATTGGCCATTTCCAATATTTTATTGCCCACTCTATGTATCGTCTCTACCATGATTCTACGTGATACAGAACACAAGGACCTGGCTTCCTCTTTCATGTTTTCTACCAAAACCGTATTGGCCTCTATCGCCCTTCATGTGCTAGTAACGTCGTCATGCGACCCTGCGGTAACATCGTCATGCACACCTACCATCTCGACACAAGCCAAGACATTATGTTTTATGGAAGTGATTCCTGTTTTCGGATCCATTCTTGCACTCGCCATTCGAAACATGGTCAAGTTTTATAGGTCATACAACAATCAATAATTTTAATGTGGGAACTAAAGTTGTTTTCGATTCCAGATATTGTACAATGTAACATATCGCTTAAAAGACTGTCGTGGGGATCGTATCACTTATTTATTTTTTCTTTGGGTTAAAAAAATCGTAAACTATAATGGCTTTTGTTATCCGAATCTGAGCTGTAATGGCTTTCGTTATCCAAATCTGAACTGTAATGGCTTTCGTTATCCGAATCCTCTTCATTCCGCACATGGGGGTTAACACTGTCATGCGACCAAGCGGTAACATTGACCGTAGTAAGTGCTGCAGGTAACCATTTTGTTACTTTTGAGGGAAGACATTTATGGACAAATACGGCACAAAGTAATTTCTGGAGTGTTTTGGGAGCCCATATTACGTATTCGTGGTCAGGCTTCTCTTTGATGATGGATAATATAGATAATACTCCACGACCTTCATTTCCAATTAACCCTCTAAAATTGTGGGGGTTTTTCAAAGCCCCCACAATTGAGGGAACTGAAGTCGTCTTTGATACCAGATCTTTTACAATGTAAAAGGTTAAATCCCAAAGTTCACAATTCACTGGATGAGAGGTCAACTTTTCATACATTTTACATACAGATATGATAACTCTTTGATACTCTGGACAATAACAACTCCATAACAAGAATAATAGAATTCCAACCACAGTTTGGTCTTTGAGCAAGTAATATGCCATTGGATTTATGATTGCTACCAAAGGGGAATGGTATCCGAATTGGTAAAAAGCGATCAACGATACGTATTCTTCCAAAAACAAAAACGTCTGATTATACATGAATTTCCATTTCAAGAGGTAATAGACAAACAAGTATGCCAACTCGTAATCGGTATCAAACTCGACGCTCAAGATTATATGAAGAGAGCTACAAGGTATCAAGTCCAGGAGTATACCAAAGACTGCGTAAATAGGGATCCAAAAGGGATCAACAAAGTTTCTCCATACGTCGGCAATCAACATGAGCATCCATATCAGGTGGAAATGTTCACCTCCGTGATGATAAGTAACTCCTGCTAACCCCATAAAGATGATTATCGCATGGTACCATGTGTGAAGCATAATGAAATGATATTTATAAAAACGCTTTTAATGTTCGGAAAACATCCTTGGTAAACAAGGGGTTGCGTGAAATTGGATTCGATTCAAGTCCACAAAAGAATAATAGTAATCTCGGCTTGTTCATGTTGCGACGTATCAATTCCCACTTTTCAGGATCAGCGAGTATAAAATCGGTCAGGATGTACATATCAAGATCAGATTCTAAAAACCGATTCTCCATCAAGAATTGAACACAGTAATAGCACTTGCTCATCATGGCTGAATGAATGGCATCCAAAGGTACCACCACGTTGGGAACTTTGAGTACATGTCTCATTAGCTCATGTTTCTTGCCCACACAACAACCGGTCCAAAAGTCGCTTGCACGAAGTATCTCCGTAAACTAATCAGAATTTGTTATGATGGGGTTGAACATAACAAATAGCTACATTTTCTTGTCGTTTTGGATATCGTAGGAAATGAAATAGAACTCTTTCCCAATCTTGGGCGCCACAGCAAAGTAGAAACTCCCACTCCATCAAGTTCCAAAGCGAATTGTTCCGAGACACAAAATGGTTCCGAACAAAAGATTCCGAAGCGTAGAATAAGAAATGGATCCTGTGGTGCGAGAGCAATACGAATCCGGAAATACGATTGTGTGTATCGGAACACACGAGTATCAAGGTTTGGAAAACTACATGTTGTTTCCATTGGAAATTGAAATTGACTATACCACATTGTCATGCGGAGCTGTCGCATTGTCATGCGGAGCACAAGAATCTCGTGTTCGGTCTTCGATGACATTGGATACATGTGAAGCGGTCACAACGTTATACGAATCTCGTGTTCGCGCAAGGGAGCCTTCAGAATGGTGTACTATTTCGTTGGATGACTATAGAACCGATCCCGTAACACTTGAATCCTACTTTGGAAAAGGTTTCTACCTCTTTGACGGTTGTGACGCTCTTGAGTTTATTAATGAGGAACTGTTGGAATTGGATCTGGAACAACGCCATGGATGTACCACTACCATGATCTATGCTGCTATCTATCGCAAGACACCATGGACGCCACAAGAAATTGAAGAGTTGGGACTTGCTAATCCTGGTTGATTTTTAAAGCCTTTACAATTGAGGAAACTAAAGTCGTATTTGATCTCAGATGTTCATAGCCTTTACAATTGAGGAAACTAAAGTCATCATTCATCCCAGATCTTTTACAAGTTGTAAAGTTGTCAAAGTAAAATGGTTTATTATTCTCGCAAGACGACATTTTGTTCATCGTCCAATGCACATGCACCAGCCCAATCCACCAAGTACACATCCAGTCCACCACCAAGTCCTTGATGCACTTCATTAATTACCTCGAGCACCAATGGAATCGGATTTCCAAATACACCGCCACCCACCAAAGTTAACCACAGGGCAGGAGCTTTACACTTGTGCGCCGCAAGATACGTTGCCTCGTATGCACAAGTCAATAGGAAACGTAGCTTATCGTCTCGGTTAACCTTATCATCATTTCGAGAATTGTCCTTGCCGGAACCACCTTGAGCGATATTCATAGCGGCCACAAACACTTGGTGCACTTTGAAAGGTTTTTTGACCATTTTGTACGAATAACTGTCCGTAATGTCCATGTACACCGAAGCTCCTTCATTGTACATAATAGTGACCAGGTTGGATAAATCACGTCTCTCAGTCTTGTTCTTGGGCAAAGACTTTTCTCTAGTATTGTTTACAATGTATCCATCCACCACTTCGAAGCGGTGTGTACCAAGCGCGGACAAGTAATTAATGTTCTTTCCCTTGATTGCTTGTGATGGAGCTTTTTCATTGACTTGAATATGGGCAAGATCTCGACGGGATATTGCTGCTGCTGGACATACCAGGCTCACATAAGGCCCCTGAGTGCCATCATTAACGTAATCAGTCAAAAATGTATTGTCTGCACGATCTCTTTTCGCCTGGATACATTCGAGTGCATCAAATTGACTTGCTGCTTGAAACATGTGTCCCTCGTGAGCAGGATTAATCAGAATGTGGCGAATGTCTGCTGTCCTTTTCGTCTTGTCATCAAGGTTATTCATAAGCCGAATAGGTTTTGGTGATCTTTTACTCTGTTTGAATGCTCTTCTCAAGTCTGCCAAGGTATCGTGATGTAATATGCCAGTATTGTATCGGTCAGCACCATTGGCATGAACAATGTCAAAGCTACCATCCTTTTGTCTCTCGAATTGTTTTCGTCCAAAGTTTTCAATATTCCAATCTTTTTCTAGCATTCCAGTGATCTTTTCGAACCATAAGGATTTGGAAAACTCATCACCAATTTTCTTTGGTTGAGTGCTAGCCCAAAGGCTTGGTCGATTATCATAGCCAAACTTGGCATGACGATCTGGATTCATGTTGGTTGCCAATTTCCACGCCTGGAGTACTTTGGGATTGGTACATGGTGTGCTTCGAATCATGGTGAGCCATTCATTACCCCACTGGTACGTAGTCTTGCCATGAATACGAATCTCATTCTCTTTAAACTTGCGATTCCCAGTATATGCCAACTGAGCTTTGAGCAACTCGTCTGGCCATATTTCTTCATAGACCTTTTCTAGGTCTTTAGTCTTTTTCAACACCTTTTCCCATAATGACTTGTGCTCAACGATATTGGGAATCCATCCTTGCTTACCAAAAAACTCCTTGAATAAATCCAATTGGGTCTTTCCATCTTTGAATTCTGCGTCGCTCCTATCAAATCTCAAGTTTCTGACACTCCAATAATAACTCGACGAACCTCTTACCGTCATATCCCCCATGCAATAACAGGCAATGTCCTTTACGGTGTGAGCATTAAACATAGATACCAGATTTGTTCCATTAAATGGAGTTCCTGCATGGTAGTCAATGGCACCATGGTATAACAAACTATCTACCACTGACGCGGGTGTAAGGTGAATCGTATCGCCATATGGATTTGTATACTCTTGAGAGACATTTACATTTCGTTCATCCTTCATAATGATATCGCTTTTAAAGTTGGAAAGTAGGTACTTGGCACACCCAGTTAACCCTATAGAGTTCATACGACTCGTGGTATATGTTTTCCAAAACCATTTAGGCTCCCCTGTAGCGTCAGCAGAAGCATGAGGTGATGATGGGGCAGCAGCAATCTTGACAGAAGGAAGATGAGGTGATGGAACAGATACCTTCCCTGGAGATAAAGAAGCATGCTTTGCCATAAACTTGCGCCACTCGGTTCCTAAAGCGAATGTGGTTTGAACCTTTTTTGGTGTCGACACGAGGATCTTATCATCCTGAAACTGTGGGTGACCAGTATACGCCAACTGAGATTTGAGTAATGGAGATTCATTCAATAGTTGCTCAAATGTCTTTTTAGACATCTTTTCCCATAACGCCTGGTGTGTCGTACTGTGAGGTATCAACCCTTGCTTACCAAACAAGGTAACAAACATATCTGGATCATAAAAACGAAGTGCTCTTGCCCGTTTCCTCGACTCATCGTTATTCATCAGCATGCGAGCCGTCTCCTGCAAGTTACTCAAATCAAGTTCCCCTCGCGGATCAACCTTTGGCTTTTTACCGGCGTTCAAAGGAACGGAACCATAGTACAATAGATTCTCTACCACAGAAGCAGGTGACACACGAATTTTGTCATTGTCTTGCGTTTCATACATGATGTGCGGTTTCTCAGTAAACTCGTCTGCCATAATATCATCAATCTTATATTCGGAAAGTATATGCCTGGCACACCCTGTTAACCCATCCCTTCGCATACGCTTTGCCGTGTACGTCTCTGTAAACCAGCTGGACATGTTTTGTTTTTTATTGGGTTGTATTATTTAATGTCATTTTTCATTCTCACGTCATAGTTAACCTTTTACATTGTAAAAGATCTGGAATCAAAGACGACTTCGGTTCCCTCAATTATAGGGGCTTGGAAAAACCCCCACAATTTTAGAGGGTAAAAAAAAATGATTCCAATTCTGTTTAATGGATATGAAACCTGTACATAACGAGAAAGATTCTGTCTATCATGCGACCGATGATTATGAGAATGAAGAACGAGAAACAAAGATTGGATCATTCAACAAATCAATAAAAAGGCATTGACTCTTTCAGCACAAAAGGTGTTTATGGGAAATGTTGCTGCGAAGAGTATCCAGAGTATACTTATTATTATTGTTGGTCTAGTTTATCTCATGGAGGAAATGCTCTTGTCTGACAAGTCCTATGTATGCATCTCTGGATATGTATGAAGAGATTCTTTCCTTTTCAAAATGGTGCCGTATATCCTTTAGCCAAGACAGCTACAAATTACTATTTTCTAGCCGATTTAAAGATTTGTCCCATAGACAAGGTACCTGCAGATGAGTTTCCCTATTTCTGGCTCTATTGTCAAGACCGTTCCATGGAAAGTTATCCAGATTATGAATATTTATTGAATGTTGAATTTTGAATCATCTTGTTGTTCTATGTATCGCTCCCATAGCATGATGAATCATCTTGTTGCGTCCAACAAAAGTGGCTCTACGTACCGCTTCCATAGCATAACGAATCACCAGCTCCTCTCTGGTGGTCAATGCATAATACAATGGTATCACTGGTGGTACTTCTTCCAAATCATTCCTTTCAGGCCATCGAAGTAGCGGTATTGTTTCAGGTGGAGTTGAGAGCCCTTGAAGAAACAAGTCTAGGTAGTAGCAATACTTTGATGTCGACTCTTGCCTTTCATCTTTGGATACATTGCATGTTGACACCGTTGTTGACTCTCCGCATGTCGACACCTGAGTTGACTCCTTGCTCTTCTCTTCAGACGTATGAGATGATTCCTTGTCCTGGTCTGGAGATAGATATGTTGCAAGAAACGATACAGCCTTGGTATTCATATCGAGATCGGTGGTGGTGAGATGGCAGATTCGTAAAAGATCCAACACAAATCGCATCAAGTCGTCCTTGTCAAAGTTGTAGCATTCCGTGAGTCCTAGTGTCGATATCTTTCTTTCCAAGTGATTCTCGCGACGGGTTAAAAATCTTGCCCACATAGGTGTAGTCTTGTCGTATCCATGACAAACCGAATACAAATCCGACGCAAACCCATGCATCTTGGACATTTCAAGCAGACGTACTTCTACACGACAGTGTTACCGTGACGCAATGTCTCTTGTCTTGTTATGGTATCATTTAACACTTTGACAAGAGACAAGATACATTGAACATGTAACACAAGACAAGAGACAACATACCAGTTGGGGGAGTCTCCCATGCCATGTAATGAGAACATTCCTCTGGCGACAGTTGCGACACAACTCCAGCGTCATCCAAATTACAAGTCATCTTTACTTTTGCGATTTTAACCTGGTCGCCGGTGTATCGGAAGAGTTTGTTTTTTTTTTGATTTTAGATAGTTGTAACTAATGTTGTCTTTGATTTCAGAAAATCAATAAATCTACCATCTTTTGTAAGTTCTAATTCCTCTTTTGCCTGTGTATCTAACCCGTAGCCTTGCTCGAGAAGAAATAAAAAACATTCGTAGGCGCCCCAACCTAT
>JACCDN010478247.1_pt1 | contig 10591 bp, 11 predicted proteins | sample 7441691 | NCBI WGS metagenome assembly JACCDN01 (sample SAMN15323439, study PRJNA562643) | freshwater metagenome | isolation source: river surface water | place: USA:Blue River Watershed | collected 2017-08-16
ACATTTAAAATTAAATCATACTTATAGTAAAAAAATTTCAAATATTCCAAAAGGACTAAAAAAAATAGTTTGTTCTAAAAATTATCCATTTATTAATGATTTTGCTGATTTAATTGTTGAAACTTTTTAAAAAATTGATTTTTATATAATATGCATATGATTGAGATATTAAACAAATATACGCATTTAATATTTTCAAATTATGATGATTGAAAAATTTGTATTAAAACGGATAATAAACATATGGATATGTATAGAAGTCTATATGTTTATTCGCGATTTGATCAATCAATTGAATTAAATACATATATAATAAAAAGTATTATTGTAAAATACCACAATTTTAAACTGGATTTACTATAAGCATAAACAGATTTTTAATGCATTAAAAAAAATTGAAAAATACAAATATTGGTGGATGTATAAAAAATACAATTAATATATATTAATCAATGTATTCTATAATCTAAAAAAGTATTTATTAATAAAAATGGGTTTATCAACAAAGGACCAAAATACATTAGATAAAATAAAAAAATGTGTGCAAAAAAATAAAAAAATACTTGAAACAACAAGAGTAACAACAATAATTTCTGATGATACCACAATGCAAGATATTGAACTTGCGATGATAGAAGGTTTAATAAGTGGAAATATTGATGTGAATGATATACAAATGATTCTGAAATGTTTGGGAAATTTAAATGTCGAATTAAGTATGAACAAAGTGTTAGAACAAATTAAAACAAACGCAATGTTTGTAGCAAAATGGACAATTATTGATGAAAAAAGTGATTGTTTTTATGTTAGAAACAAAGCTAAACCAGATTTATATTTTTTGATAAGTAATGCGGATTCATCAACAATTGAAGACATTGATTGTCCAATATTATCTTTAGAGTTCATAAATAAACAAGGCATAATTGATAAAGAATTCGATACATTGTATTATAAAAATATAAATGATATCATCGAAGAATTAAATCAATACTAAAAATGTATAATTTTATTTAATGTCAGTTCAATTTAAAATGTGGATTTTCATCAGTTTACGTTTATTTTATATATGTATTCATAAAACCAAAGAAAAAATACATATGTGATAACAAGTTAAATGTGTCATTTAATATTTCTTATTGTTTACAATCAAATTGAATATGTATTTTTATTATTGAGAAAAAATTGAATTTTATATTCATTGAAAGATCTAAACTATAATAGAATATTCTGAATAATTTATTAAAAATAATTTCAATAAATCAAATAAAATTGGTATTATTTAACACTGTTTTTTGATATTTTACAATAATATTGTGTCCAATATCAAAAATGTTATTCAATCAAAATTATATTGCGTCTAATACAATAAGAGCACCATATACAACAAATAAATCAATTCTTACAGATAATAACAATCAAATGATTGATTTAGAATCTGGATTAAGATTGGTTATAAATTCAAAAACACACTGTCAAAATGATGATTTGATTGATTTAGAATCTGGACTAAAATTAACAATAAATTTAAAACAATGATAATTGTTATTTTTGACATACATATGATATTAAATATCATTAAAAGATATTATACAATTTTTATATAATTATTATTTTTTAAAGTAAATTAGCTTTATCCATGCATCCAATATCTAAATTTGTATTATTCCAATTTTCATTGAAGTGTTTCATATTTATATAACCAAATCTTTTTAAATTATATGGTAAATCATCAAGTTTAATGATATTATCAGTTTGATAATTTAAATTAATAATTGATTCTGGTAAATAATCCAAATTAATTAATTGATTATATGAACAATCTAAACAAACTAATTCTGTTGGCAAATTATTTAAAAATTTTATTTTATTATATGAACAATTCAATACTTTTAAATTTGGTGGTAAATTATCAAGTGAATACATGAGTTGATTATATGAACAATCTAAATTGATTAATTTTGACGGAAGATTATTTAAAAATTTTATTAAATTATGTGAGCAATTTAACATTTTTAAATTTAGAGGTAAATTATCAAGAGCAATAATATCATTAAATTGAGAATTTAATATTTTTAAATTAAATGGTAAATTTTTAAATTTTTTTATTAAATTATTTGAACAATTAATTTCTTCAATATCATTAGTCAATCCACAAAGTTTTGTAATTTTATTTATTTCACAATTGATTTTGATTAAATTATTAAATTTTTTTAAATTTAAAATTCCTTCAATCATAGAATCTGCTAAAATAATTTCTTCTGTGTCATTATTAAATTCATATAATAATTCTACAGTATATTCTTCCATCTATTTTATATATAATAAATTATTTTTTATAATATTTATAAATTATTTTTTTTTATGAATCAATTGTCATCATTCAATGATAATAAAAAATTAAAATTATCATATTCATCAATCATCAAATTCATACTATTTTTGAAATCAATAACATTTTCCAAAATATATTTAAAATTGTTTAGGTTGTCGATTATATTATAAATAAATTCAATAAAAAATTTAATATCATAATATTTATAATCAATATCATCCAAAATACAATTCATTTTATTTTGAGTAAATAAAATTAAATCATAAACATTCAAAAGTGTATCATTATGAATAATATGAACATTATTTTTTATATCATTTGTTATTAGACATTTTTCTAAATCTGCAATCAAATTCATGATAATTTCTAAAGCTTCATTGTATGAAAATGATACAATAGTTTTATAAAAATATAAAAACATAATACGTTTTAATCTTTTTACATATTTTAAATTCATCCAAGGTAAATATGATTTTTCCATAATAAGATTATACATATCATGAATAAAATAATCAATTGAATATATTTTGAATAAAGAATTCAAGTATTTTATTTCGATGATATTATTATTTAAATTTTTATAAAAATCTACATGTTCTGATGAATTTATTTTAGGAATAGAAATATCAATCAATTCACCCCCCAAATTTAAATTTTCTAAACAATCATGATCATTATAATATAATAAAAAATTATATTTCATTCTGATAAGACTAAAATCAAACAATTTTTGATTTGCTATATATTTAATATCATCATTGAATGATATATAAAAATCACAAATATCATCATGAATAATATTTTTTTGAATATGGTTATCCAAAAATAAATTTATATTATTATAATATTTTGAAAATAAATTGTGTGTACGTATGATAGGATATAGTCCAACATTTTGAATATTGGAAACTTTATCATTATTCATGTTTAATATGATAAGATCATTTTTATAAGAATTATTTTTAAATAAAAAACAATTTGGCAAACAATTATTATTAGAAGAAAAAACTTTATTACTAAAACACAAATAATTTATTTTGCGTTTTGCCAAATTATTGTTATAATTTTCATCATGTGTTATTTTATTCAAAACATTTATTAAATTAGTAAAAATATCATTAAGATATTCATCATTGAACTTGAATATATCAAAATATTTTTTTTTATCAAGTAAAAAAATGTTTCTAATTCTATTTAATATAAGATATGATAATTTAGTCATATCATTATGTATTTTATTAAACACTTCAATTGATAAAGATGGGTTAATTATTATAGAAAAATCACAATCGGATTTATCAAAAAAATAATTATATTTATTTATAAAAATTTTATTTGAATTGTTGGGCAATTGAAGTATCAATTTTCTAAAATATAAATTAAATAAATTTCCACCCTTATAAATAAAAATAATATCATTCGTATTCAATTTTTGCAATAAAATATACTTACAAATAGCCTTATTGAAAAGTTCATTTATTAAATTTAAGAAATTTGTAAAAGAACTTTTTTGTTTAAAAAAATTTTTGCAAACAAAACTTGTTAATTCATTTTTAAGTTCAATATTTTTATCAACAGGTGTATTCATATTTTTTGTAAATTTTTCATATAATCTATTTGAATTTTCAATTTTATCAAATTCATTATTTATTATCAATAACACTAAATTATCAATATCATTTAATTCACTCATATAATTCATAAACTAAATTATATTTTTATTGGATGAAAAAATGCATTATAAAAACATACATAAAAAAATATAAAAAAATTGAATTTATAACATTAAAATATAAATAATTATATGAATAAGATAATAAAATTTATTATAGATATAGTATATACATTGAATATACTATATTTAATTAAAAATATGATATATAAATTAAATGACATGTTGTATGTTCCATCCTTCACAACAATATATATAATTTTGTTTGTGATTGATTGTTTTACATTAGTATTACTGCTAGATATCTTTCATTGTATAATAATATTAAATGTATTGACTGAATATAAATTCACTAATTAAAAAGTAATTTAAAAAAAATTGATTTTTATAATATTGATTAGAATGTTTATAAAAAAGACATGATTGATTTAATATATCTAATAAATTCTATTTATTTGTATAAAAATATGAATACAAATACAAAATCAACTATAATCAAATATATGTACTTAATTGGACTAATTTATTTGTTCATTGATACTATAATAATAACATACAAAACCATATTAAAATCACCATCATTATTTCAATCATCAATATTTATTATATTTAACATTATTATTTTATCATGGTTTATGCGTATATTGATATATATTATAATTACACATAATAATTATAAAATAATAAATAAAATTTTAAGTAATTCTAAAAAATGACACATAAATAAATTTTAGTTAAAAACATTTTTAATTGGAATTTGAAATGAATCATCTTCAATAATAACAGGATTTATTTTTTCAGTTTGTTTATTCAAAGTCATATTATTAGTAATTATTTCAGGATTCATTTGTATTATTTTGAAACTTTTAGTATCATCAACAACATTTGATGTATAAATTATAAAATCATCATTATGAATATTTTTGTTTTCATCACTAAAAATATTTTTATCAACTTTGTTAAATTTATCAACTTTCCAAATCCATGAAAATTTGGTATCTGTATAAAAATTTATATTTTGAAAATAAGAATTTGTTTCATTAATTAAATCTGTGAAAATATTGTTAAAATGATAATTTGTAATTTTAATTGAAATACCAAAATTATTAAATTCAATAATTTTATTGATATTATTATAATAAGGAATTATTTGAATATATTTAATATTTTTTTTATGAATGTTATATTTATCGAGGTTATATGTAATTATTTCATTTATTTTTTTTTTATATTCATCAACCAGAACTAAATTGATATTTACACAAATATTTTTAATTTTATCAATGATTGGAATAAATATACCTGATAAAAAATGTAATTGTAAAGATAAAATACAATCATCATTTATTTTAATGGTATTTTCCAATTCTAAACCTAAATTTGCCAAATTACACAATAAATTCCATTTATTAAAATCATTTGCATAAATACATTTAACATCTAATAATTTATGCATAACAAAAGTATTTATTTCATTAATCAAATTTGGTACAAAAATATTTATTTTATTTGATTTTTTTAATTTATCAATTAAATTGTCAATCAAATCCATTTATAGAATATAAATAAATATATTTTTATATGACTTTAATTTAATTTGTTTAATATCCACCATATTAACAAATTAAATATGTATTAATTATATATGGTAAATTCAATAACAGTTTACACTTTAAACGATAGTGGAAAAGGAAGTTTGAGAGATGCTATTTTAACAGCAAATCAAAATGAAAAAATAAAGGAAATAAATTTTAATATAAGTGGAAAAATAAGTTTAAAATCGGATCTTCCACAAATATTGTCTCCTCTTACAATAAATGGATATAATGAATTAATTGGTTTAAAACCGAGTATAATCATAGATGGTAAAAAAAAATATAAAATATTCAGTATAATAAATGTGGCAAATGTAAATATAACTTTTATATCTCTTATAAATTCGATAAATTCACTATATATAAACAATTGTAAAAACATAACAATAACTAATTGTTGGATTGGTTTAGATACAGAAGGGAATATGTGTTCAAATAAAAGTGATGGAATAGAAATCATACAAAGTGTAAATTGTGTAATTGGGCGCAATCCAACACACGATCAAACAAAATTTTCAAATATAATATCAGGTAATGAAAAAAATGGAATATCTATATATAAATCAAAAAAAATATTAATTCAAAACAACATTATTGGTTTAAATTCAGAATCTAATAAAATTGTTGCAAATAAATTAAATGGCATATTTGTTAAATTTTCAAAAAATAATATTATTGGAGGTAACGAATTTATTGATAAAGATGGTAATAAAAACAATCCTACAGGTGATAAAGGAACTGTACCACATGTGTTTGTGAGACCATTATTGGGTAATATTATTTCAGGTAATAAAGCAAATGGAATAAAATTATGTAATTCCGACACAAATGAAGTTAAAGGTAATTTTATTGGGACCGATAATTTTGGATTAGAAATTTATCCAAATCAAAAATGTGGAATATACATTTATAAATCATCAACAACAAAAATATTAGGTTGCAATACAGACACTAATCCATTTATTTATTATAATGTGATAGGAGGAAATTTATATGCGGGAATATGCACATATAAATCTAAATATACATTAGTTCAAGGTAATTTTATAGGTTTAGGTTCTGATAATTCAACACCAATACCAAATTATATTGGTTATCAAAGCAAAAAATCAACAGATACAATATTTGGAGGAATAATACCATTAGGAAATGTAGTTGCATCAAATGTCACAAATGGATTTTATATTAGCGAAGGGACTAAAAAATTTTCATCAATCAACACATTTTGTGGAAATGCAGCATTTGGTTCTGCTAAACCGAATGGAACAAATGGCTTTTTAATAGATAAAAATGCTAAATTAATAAAAATTAATACTAATGTAATTTCAGGTAATAAAACTAATGGTATTGAAATAATTGATAATGCTAAAGATATTATTTTAACATCAAATTTAATAGGTGTTGATTCATACAATAATCCAATGCCAAATGAAGGTTCAGGTATTGTGATTGGTGGAAATGTAAAAGGGGTTGTATTTGATATAATGATCACATCTATTGTTCCAAGAAACACAATCAGTTCAAATAAAGAATATGGGTTAGTGTTAAAAAATAATACTCATTTAAATAATATCACATCTGTATTTATTGGGTTGGGTTATAATGGAATTAATTATGAAAAATATACAAATGAAAAAGGTGGATTGTTAATAACTGATGAAGCAAATAATAATAAAATAGGTAATTCTATTAATGCATTAGAATATTGTTACATAGTTGATAAAAATAATTTTGCTGTAAAATTAACATCAAATACATCAAATAATGCATTAAATTATAATTTCATCAATTTGAATATTCAAAATAATCCGGTGATACCTCATGGATATAATATTATTGATGAAGGAATTAATAATTTAACATTCAATAATAATGTTCCATATGAATAATTTGATAGAATATTGTAAGTGTAAATTTTTTCATAATATTTTTATAAATGAACATTTCTTCATTTTCTTAAAGTTTATTATTTATTTCATTTTGTGTAATTTTATATGGTGTAAATCTTTTTTGAATAATAAATTTTTGATAAAATTACTTTATTTTTTGCAATCAATATTAGACATAATTATATATAAACCCAATAAAACTAAAAAGTATAAAAAATATAAAACATAAATTTTAACGATAAAATTGAAATTTAAAATCGGCATTTTAAATTTCAAAAGGTGTAAAGACAAATTTCTATAAAATATCAGTATTTTTTTATAAATGTGTGTAATTAAAATATATAAAATTAATTTTAATTTCAATAAAAAAAAAATATAATAGTGATTTATATATAAATATATGAGTAAAAATATTTTTCTTATTGTATTAATTGTTATTTTAGTTATAATTTATTTAAATAAAAGGCATGAAACATATGTATCCGGTTCATTTGACATTACACTTCCAATAACAGTAGATATGGATTGGAAAGGTGCAACTTTATCAAAATATCCATATTATACAAATAATTTAATAAATCCCCCCGAAAATGTTGTCAATAAAATAAAAAATTTACAACAATATCAACCTAAAAATGATGATTTAACAAGTTCAATGTATATTTCAACAAATATGAAAATACAACCCAATTTAAATGATCCTAGAAATAGAGAAGGATTTAGTATGATGAATCCATATGTTCAAAATTAATTTTGAACAAATTTAATTCGTCATAATTAAATCAATTGTTTCTTTTAATTTTTTTAAATTATAATCCAATTCTTTTTGAACATTATTTATTCTATACATACATTCTTTATATTCATCCGAATATAATTTATATTTATTTAATTCCAAATTTAATTTATTTAAATTTTTCTCAAACCAATTTATTCTTGTTTGTATTGAATCAAAATCATTTATTTTATAAATATATTCATCATTTTCTTGTTTTTTCTTTTTTTTTATTAATTCATTATTAAGTATGACTTCCATATTATCTTTTTTAATTTGTTTATCACCATCATTAAACATTCTTATATTATTAATTTTTTGTTTAATAATATTACCTACAGATTCTTCTATTGTTCCTTTACAAAATATAATCAATTGTTCACAGTCAGTTTTTCCCATCGCTCTGTGTATACGACCCAAAACTTGTATCAAGTCTTGTGCTGACCATGTTGGTGAAATAATTGAAACACGTGGATATTTACCAATTGTATCATGCAATGATATACCTGCAGAAGCAGACATTGTATTGCAAATAATTATTCTTGATTTATCTGAACAAAAATCATTAATAGCTTTAGTGCGTTCTTTAAGAGATTGTGAACCCCAAATAATACATTTACAATCTAATTTATGTGCCAATTGTTTAATTGTTTCAGTAAAATTAACAAATATAGCAACTGATTTAGATTTGGTCAAATATTTCATTGTATATTCATAAATAGTATCAATTCTTAATAATTCTATTTCTTGTCTAATTTTTTGTATTTTACCTATTCCTGCAGCCGTTTTATTATTTTGTGTTTTAATATTTGAATCAATATTTGCATCAGATGAAATTACAGTATCATCTATGTCATAATTGTTATTTAAATCATTTTGCTGATTTTTTTTTAAATTTTTTTTTATTTTATTTTCATTATTAAATTCAATTAATTTATTTATTTTGTCGTATTTTTGTTCTATTTCCCAATAATTTTTCATTTCAATTCCTTCAAAATTAATTTTATTATTTTTAAATACACCATTTGTTTCATCTATTCTCATTCTACTCGCATATTCATAAAATAAAATTTTATGTATTGGAATCATTGGATTTGATGATTTAGAATTAGATGATATTGCTTTGCTCATCCAATCCATACCATCTTGAATATTTTTATATAATCCCAACACAATTCCAAACGGAATAAAAAATAACGGTTTGTCAATAATTGTTGCAGACAATAATAATATTTTTACAGGGTGTTTTGACAAACTAACTAAAATTTTTGAATTGATCGTTTTAATGTTTTTACATTTATGTGCTTCATCATATATGAATAAATAATTTTTTATTTGTTTGTTTTTAAATATGTCATTAGATTCAAATTTCCATTCATATTCATCCGTTTCTAATATAGTTTTTTTTTCAATTAAATTTGTTGTTGATAAAATTAATTGTTCATATGTTATAATACTAAATTTTTTTACATTACTTTGTTTAATTATATCATTCCATGATGATACTACAGATTTAGGACAAATTACAAATGGAATTAAATCTAATTCTTCACATAATTTTATTGATACAAATGTTTTTCCAGTTCCTGTGTCAGAAGCATCCAAACATCTAGAATGTTTTATTATTGATTTTTTTATATTAAAATAATGACACATTTGATGTGGTAGCAATTTGAGTTTATTGTTGAGCACAATTAAATCATCTTTTGACATTTTTATTAATTAAATAAATTGTATTTATATTTTTAATCAAATTCAATTTTTTTACAATATATACACATTTCTTAATGCATATATATTGTAAAAAATTGATTAATTTATTACATGTATAATTGTTATTATTATAAATTTAATTATGTATGAACCATATGAATCAATAGAAACAATAGAAACAATAGAAACAAAAGATTATTGGATTGTAGATGAATATTTAATATTTAAACCTAAATTTAATGAGTTATTAAACAAATATGATAATTTATTAAACAAATATACACATTTGATATTTTCAAATTATAATGATTGGAAAATTTGTATTGAAACTGATAATGCATACACACACAAGTTTGATGTACATTATATTACATCAAAATTTAATCAACCAATTGAATTAAATCAAAATCTTACACATTTGACTATGGGTTATTCTTTTAATCAGCCAATTGAATTAAATCAAAATCTTACACATTTGACTATGGGTCATTCTTTTAATCAGCCAATTGAATTAAATCAAAATCTTACACATTTGACTATGGGTGAAAATTTTAATCAACCAATTGAATTAAATCAAAATCTTACACATTTGACTATGGGTTTTGATTTTAATCA
>JACCDN010675825.1_pt1 | contig 10591 bp, 4 predicted proteins | sample 7441691 | NCBI WGS metagenome assembly JACCDN01 (sample SAMN15323439, study PRJNA562643) | freshwater metagenome | isolation source: river surface water | place: USA:Blue River Watershed | collected 2017-08-16
GATTGCGAGGAAACAATATGGCGGCACCATTCGTCTCGGTGCTTGGCCTTGTCAAATAGCTGCTGGCACTCATCTAGCTCGGGCTTATGCTCACAAATTTGGTTCTCAAACTATCATTGATGAACGTCATCGTCATCGTTATGAGTTTAACAACGCTTACCGTGAACAGCTTGTCAAAGCTGGTCTAACTATTGCCGGCACCAGTCCTGATGGCTCGATTGTTGAAGCGATTGAAATCAGCGATCATCCTTTCTTTATCGGTACACAGTTCCATCCTGAATACATTTCGCGACCACTCGACCCGCATCCACTCTTTGTCGAGTTTGTCAGAGTTTGTTTAGAGCTTAATTCGCCTTCATCAACCACTCATTCTCTGCCTCTATAATATTTTTGTCCAAGTCGCTCAGGATCATCATCCGCTCCGCGTCATAATTGGTCGGGTTTTTAGAGAAATATTCAACAATCTCCGTTCTTTGTAAGCGTAACTTAGCAAGGCGCTTTTCAATACTAGCGAGCTCCCTCTGCAAGGCTTTGCGCTCAGCGTAAGCTTCTTGTTTGCCTTGTTCGGGATTTTTGTCAGGCGTCTTAACAACATTGTTGCTAATTTGCTTTTCTAAAGCCTCGATATAGTCTTCATAATCTTGGAACTTTCTGCTAGCTGAACCGTCTTTGATTTCGACTAGTCCAGTAGCCAGTAGATTGGCAAAGGTCCGATCGTGACTAGTAAAGATTATAGCGCCATTGAACTTGGCGAGGGCCTGACCCAGCGCCTCCACTGTTTCAAAATCCAAATGACTAGTTGGTTCGTCCATGACTAGTATGTCGGGCTTCGCAAGTAGTATGCCAGCTAGTTGCAAACGTGACTTCTCGCCACCGGACAATACTCCGATTGGTTTCTTTTGGGCTTCTTCATCAAAGAGGAAGTCACTCGCCATTTTGAGTACCGCTTCAGTTTTGATCTCTGCCGCGGCCATGCGCCTTAGATAGGCCCAGACTTGTTCACTGCGGTCGAGTACCTCCAGACTGTCTTGAGCGTGATAGGCGAGTGTCGCTGCGCTGTACCAGTGAAAAGATCCAGACATTGGTGGTTGTACACTAGCTAAGGTTTTTAACAGTGTGGTTTTACCTTGACCATTTTGTCCCAGTATCAACAGTCGCTCGCCAAAGTTCATTTCAAAATTAATTTTAGCTAGCAGTGATTGCGCGTTATAACCAATCTCCAGATTTTTTACTCGCAGAGCTAGATTTTTACGCTTCGGTACCGGTGGCAAGACGATCCGAGTGATACCAGCGGCATGCTCAATAGTAATTCTTTTTTCTTCGAGCTTATTGATCTTTCTAATGGCGGCTTGGGCTTGCTTGGCCTTTGATGATTTGTAGCGAAAACGATCGACAAAGCTCTGCAAGTGTTCTTGCTGGCGAGCTAGTCCTTCATTTTGCTTAACTAGGGTGCTTTGTTTCTGTTCTTTGAAGGCTAGATACTCTTCGATCGGGCCGGCATAATGATAGTAGCCACCTTGATAAATCTCTAGGGTTTCATTGCAAGTTTTTTTGATAAATTCACGATCATGGGAAATGATTACGAGTGAGCCCTTGTAACTCTTGAGATAATTTTCAAGTAGCAACAAAGTATTTAAGTCGAGGTAGTTAGTCGGCTCATCGAGCAAAAACAGATTCGGTTCCGTTAGTAACATGGCCACGATTTTTAGTCGCATCCGCCAACCGCCAGATAGTTGCGAGACTTCTAGACCTAGTCGCTCCTCAGAGATTTCAAAAGCAGCTGCTAGCTTTTTAGCTGTCCATTCGGGCTGCTTGCTTTTGCGTAGTAGATAGGCGAGTGCCTGCTCAGCTTCCAGCCAGTCGTTTTCTTGTTTGATCGTGCCCAGTCTAGTTTCTGGGCTAATGATTACTTGACCATCATCGGCCTGCTCCTCATCAGTTAAGATCCGAAAGAGTGTTGACTTGCCAGCACCATTGCGACCAATCACGCCAATTTTTTGTTTGTCGTGAATGCTAAAATTAAAATCAGTAAAAATCTGCTGACGACCGTAGCTTTTGCTTAAGTTGCTTGCCTGAAGTAAAATACTCATAATCGCTTATTTTAGCCTTATCTTTACCAGCTGTAAATGGCCAGTCAGTATAAATGGGCTAACTACAGCCAATAAAAGTCCCTTAACCTTGACTTTTAAGGCTGAATATGATATAATATAGTCATAATTAAGTTCTTTTTATTATCTAAACAAGGAGTTATTAATGAGTGATTCATTAAGTCAGACTGAGCAATTAGTCAAAGAAACTATTCAAAAGTACTCAGATGACGAGTATACTGATGCTATTTCAGGGTCCGAATTCAAAGGTTATCTGATTAAGTTCCAGTCTATGACCGCTGGACTTGAAAAAGAAGCTCTACGTCGCAGATTAGCCCCTACAGCTGAGAGAGAGTTAGCTCATATGAGGTTAGAAGAAGATACTGGCCTGTATCTAAAAGATGATGATGGACTATCCAATACCAAGCTACTACTCCTATCAATAATTAATCATTAATTCAATTTCACCAAAGAGCGTCAGCAGGCGCTCTTTTATTTACAAAAATCACGATAAATAGCCAAAATCTTGACATTTACAAAAAAATATGTTTATATTAGAGCATAAAGCTTAGTCTAATCGAGCTTTATTTTTAATAATAACTGAATAAATCTTTTAGTTTTATTCAGATCTAATTTTTCAAAACAATTTAAAATTTTCTATAATCTATAGATTTCTCGTGAATAGAGCCCGCATAAGAGGCTCGCGTCATATTTTATCAGCCTTTTACTAGGCTAGGATGGCAGAGTAACGAAGCTGAAAATTGATAATTAATAATTGAAAATTCCTTAAACTATGCCCAGTTCCAAATTTTCTGACATGAAACTTTCGGCTGCGACTTTGAAAGCCCTGGTTGAGATGGGTTTTGAAGAAGCTTCTCAGATCCAAGCCGCTGCCATCCCTGAAGTGATGGCCGGTAAAGACATTATTGCACAAGCTCAGACCGGTACCGGTAAGACTGCTGCTTTTGCCATTCCGATTATTGAGAGTATCAATAAGCGCAAAAAAGAATTGCAGGCTGTTGTGCTCTGTCCAACTCGTGAGCTCGTCGTCCAGGTTTCTGAAGAATTCCGCAAACTCCTCAAATACCAAGAGGGGATTACTGTTACTCCAGTCTACGGCGGCCAAGAAATCAGTCGTCAGCTCCAAGCTCTCTTTCATAAGCCAGCTATCATTGTCGGCACACCGGGTCGTTTCATCGATCACTTGCGTCGTGGCTCGATCAAGATGAATACCGTTCGTATGGTCGTCATGGACGAAGCCGACGAAATGCTCGATATGGGTTTTCGTGAAGACATTGAATTAATTCTCAAGGATTCTCCAGAAGATCGTCAAACTGTTATGTTCTCAGCTACAGTACCTGCCGAAATCAAGACTTTGATGAAAAAGTATCAAAAAGATGCTGAGATTATCGACGTGACTAGCCACAAGATCAGTGCGCCCAAGATTGATCAAAGTTATTTTGAAATCTCTGAGCACGCTAAGCCTGAAGCTCTAGCTCGTTTGATTGATATTAATTTGATTAAACTAGCTGTTGTTTTTTGTAACACTCGCTCCCGCGTGGACAATGTAGTGAGCAATCTCCAAAGTCGTGGCTACATGGCTGCTGGTCTCCATGGCGATATGAGTCAAAAGCAACGTGATAAAGTCATGGCTGATTTCCGTTCTGGTCGCGCTGAAGTGCTCGTCGCTACTGACGTAGCTGGTCGTGGTATCGATGTCAGCAATGTTGACGCTGTCTTTAACTATGATTTCCCTCGTGATGACGAAGACTATGTTCATCGCATCGGTCGTACCGGTCGCGCTGGCAAGAGTGGTCGTGCTTTTGCCTTTGTTGTCGGCAAAGAAGTCTATCACTTGAAACGTATCGAACGAGTCAATGCTATGACTATCAAGCGTTCTACTGTGCCAACTCTCGATGATTTTGACAAAGTCATCGCTCAAAGTCAGTTAGAAATTATTAATCAAGAGCTCTCTGCTTCTGATCTCAATAAATACATCAGTCTAGTGGAGGGGATTATGGGTGATACTCATAGTGCTATGGACGTTGCCGCCGCTTTACTCAAGCTCGCTTTTGACTCCAAGAAAAAAGGCTTTGATCACAGCGTCAACATGGAAGCTCCTGCTCCCGAGGATCGCTCTGCTCGTCCAAGTCGTTTTGGTGCTCGCCCTGGTCGCGGTGGCAGTCGTGGTAATTTCCGCTCCGCTGGTCGCTTTGATCGTGATCGTCGTCCTGATTCCGGTGGCCGAGATTTTGAAAGCCGTCAGAGTTTTGGCTCTAGATCATCTGACCGTCCGCGCAAGAGTTTTGGTGGCTCTAGTCGCTTCGCTGAGTCCGGCCCCAAGTTCGGTTCAGCTAGCTACAAGCCTAAAGGTGATTTCCCTAAAAGGAAAAAACGCTAACTTTAATAAAATTACTACTCTCAAAATACAGCAGCCTCAGAGCTGCTGTATTTTTTATTATCCAAATTATCAATAGACTATAAAAAGCTCATTCACACAAGATTGACAAAGTCTGAAATTAAATTACATTTAATACTGCATTGCATTCTAGTTTCTTCAATTAGATTTGCCGTGATTGATTTTGTAAAATTTTTTATTAACAAGTTTAAGTAATTAAACATAATTTTATGACAGGAAAAACTTCCTTACTGTCTCGCTTCACACTTCCGAAGTTCAACTTCAAAGTGAAAGTTTTGACAGTGCTCACTGCGCTTTTTGTTAGCGCTTTTTTTGTAGTCAACAGCCTTTTGGCTGCAGTCACTGTAACTCCAGCTACTGGTGGTACCAATATTTCTATTGATACTACTAGCGCTGGTGGTACTGGCGCTTATACAACTGCTGGTTCAATGGTTATCACCGAATCACAAGTTGGTCAGATTTCAGCTGGTGTGCATACTCTAACTTTGCCATCTGGTTGGGCATTCGATACTACTTCTGGCATTAGCGTCTCTTTTAATCCTGCTAGCAACTTAGATCTTGCTCATGACAGCATTACTCCTAGCGCTAATAGTTTTTCATTTGATGTTACAGTTGTTTCTTCAAATAATCCGGCTACTTTAACTTTTAACGGTCTCAAAGTCCGTCCTACTGGTACTGTTGTCAGTACTGGTAACATGACTCACTCCGGTGCTTTTATCGCTGACGTAACTGATGGCGTGACTAACTTTGGTACTTTTTCTACTGTCGCTGGTGCTGTTAATAAGATCGGGATCACTAGTCAGCCTACTAATACTGTCTACGGCAATACTATCAACTCAGTTGTTGTTAAGACCCAAGACCAATTTGGTAACAATTCTGTTTCCGGTCTAGCTGCCAATTCAAATGTTACTATTACTTTACAGTCTGGAACTGGTACTTTGACTGGTGCTACTATGGCTGACATCGGTACTTCTGCTGGCAACGGTACTGTCACTTACAATAACCTTTATATTGATAATGTTGGCGCTAAGGTTTTGCGAGCTACTGCTACTGGTTTGGTTAATAATATTATTGACAGCAATAGCTTTAATATCACCCAAAAAGCTCTGACTTCTACCATCACTTCTTCTAACAAAATGTATGATGGTAACACTTCCTCTGACATTCTAACTGCTACTCCTGTTGGTGTGGTCGGTGGCGACACTGTCACTGTCAATGGTGGTACTGCTACTTTTGATAACAAAAACGTCGGCACTGGCAAGACTGTTACTGCTACTGGCATGACTCTAGGCGGTGCTGACGCTGCCAAATACTCCTTTGACGGCACTGGCACTGGCACTGCTGATATCACTGTCAAGCCTATCACTCTTACTGTTGATGCTGGTCAAAGCAAAGTTTACGGTAACGCTGATCCAGTCTTCACCTATGCTCTCAACACTCCTTTGGCTGGTGGCGATAGCTTCACTGGTGCTCTAGCTCGTGTGGCTGGTGAAAACTTTGGCGTTAATGCTTATGCCATCAATCAAGGCACTTGGTCTGTTGGTTCTAACTACGCTGTAACCTTTGTAGGCGCTAACTTCTCTATCAGCAAGCGTCCAATTACTGTTACCAGCGCTGCTAATACCAAGGTCTATGATCAAACTACTTCTGCTCTAACTCCTCCTGCTATTGTCGGTACTCTAGCTTTTAGCGATACTCCTAACTTTGTTCAGGTCTATGGTGGTCCAAACGTCGGTAACACCAAAAACTTAATTCCTTCTGGTACTGTCAATGACGGTAACGCTGGTAATAACTATAGTTACACTTTTGTTACTCAGATGATCGGTGTTGTTACTCCTAAGGGTCTCACTGTTACTGGTCTTTCTGCTACTCCTAAGGTCTACAACCAAAACACTGCTGCCACCATCGCTGGTGCAGCCTCTCTCAGTGGCGTCATTCTAGGTGACACTGTTAACCTCAACGGCGTTGCTGTTGGTAACCACGACACTGTTAATGCTGGCTCAACTACTGTTACTGTCACTGGTCTATCTTTGTCTGGTGCTCAGGCTAACAATTATTTCATTAGTCCAATTACTCTTAGCTCCAGCATTACTCCTTATCCAGTCACTGTCACTGTCAGCGCTGGCCAAAGCAAAGTCTATGGCGACTCTGACCCAAGTTTGACTTACAGCAGCACTGGTTTACTCGTCGGTGAAAACTTTGTCGGTTCTCTAGAGCGGGTGAGTGGTGAGAACGTTGGCGCTTATACTGTCAACCAAGGCACTTTGGTTGCTAGTGCTGTTCCAAGTAACTACGCTATTACTTTTGTTAATGCCAACCAATTCAATATCACTCCTAAGCCAATCACTGTTACTGCTGATCTTGGTCAAAGCAAAGTCTATGGCGACGCTGACCCAGTCTTTGCCTACACTCCTAGCCCAGCTCTAGTCGGTGGCGATAGCTTCACTGGCGCTCTAGCTCGTGTGGCTGGTGAAAACGTCGGTGCTTATGCTATAACTCAAAACACTTTGAGCGCTGGCGCTAACTACACCATCACTTTTGTCGCCAACAACTTCAGTATCACTGCTAAGCCAATCACTGTGACCCCTACCGCTGGTCAATCCAAGATTTACGGCACTCCTGACCCAGTCTTTGCTTATACCTTTAGCCCAGCTTTGATTATTCCTGATGCTTTTAGCGGTGCTCTAGATCGTGCTGCTGGTTCTAATGCTGGTACCTACGCCTTTACTATCGGCACTTTGACTGCTGGCTCCAATTACAATCTCAGCTTGTCTCCTGAAATCTTTACTATCAACCAAGCTACCCCAGTGATTACTTGGGCTGATCCAGCGGCTATCGCTGCCGGCACTCCGCTCTCTGGCACTCAGCTCAATGCTAGCGCCAATGTCCCTGGTGTCTTTGCCTACACTCCGACCTTTGGTCATATCTTTACCTTAGTCGGCACTGAAGTTCTCAGTACTAACTTCGTACCAACTGATACTCTCAACTATACCAATGCTAGTGACACTGCGAATCTGCAGATCGTCCCAGCTGTTATTCATCACTTAGAGATTGACGCTACTCCAACTAGTCAAACTGTTGGCCTCCCGATCGCTGTCACTGTCACTGGTTATGACCAATATAACAACCTCGTTACCAATGACAGCACTACTCGTGTCTATGCTCACTCTGGTGGTTACGCTAACCTCAACAGCGCTTCCAAAGTCCTTGTAGCTGGTGTCGCTGGCTTCACTCTCAATAGCCTCATGGCTGGTGACTCCTTAGTAGATACCTTTAGCGGCAATCTCATCCCTGACGAAGTAACTGTTACCTTTACCGGTGACACTGTCGCTCCAATTATCACTCCAAATGGCGCTCCTGTTCAGAATATCACCCAGAACTCCGCTAGCATCGTCTTCCAGTCCTCTGAAACCGGCCAAGCCAAGATTCATTACGGCCTCAGTGACTCCTACGGTAGTGTCACTAATTACCAAAATGTTACAGCGAGTACCGACAAGAGCATTACTATCACTGGTCTAACTTGTGGCACTGTCTATCACTACAGTATCTACGCCAAGGATCTAGCCGGCAATGAAGCTATTAGTACCGATGCTACTTTTACTAGTGCTGCCTGTGTCGTCCCAGTCATCCCAACTGTCGCTGTTAACGGCGCTGCTATCCTATCTCAATACACTGTTAGCGAAGCCGATGCTCGTTTCAGTGCTGGTGTACAGTTTGATTTGACTAACGCCGCTTCTGTCACTGTCAACGGTTCTCCAGTTGCTCCAGCTCCTACTATCACTGCCGCTACCAATGCTGAAGCCAAGACTCTTGGCGTCCACAGCTATGATGTTATCGTCCTCTCTGCTACTGGTCATAGTGCTTCTCGCAATATTTCCTTCACTGTCGTTGCTAACCCAGATACTACTGCTCCAGTCATCACTCCTGGTACTGTGACTCCTGCTCCAACTAGTGTTAGCATTACCTTTAGCTCCTCTGAAGACGGCCAAGCTCGTATCAATTACGGTACTACCAATAGCTACGGCATTACCACTCCAGAATACTCTGTCCTAACTGCTACTAACCGTACTATTACTATCACTGGCCTTACTTGTGAAACTGAATACCACTACAGTATTGGTGCTAGCGACCTAGCTAACAATGTTAGTAATACCGCTAATGCTAACTTCACTACTGGTGCCTGCCCAACTGGCGATATGATCGCCCCAAGCACTAGTAATATTTCTGTTACTGACATCACTAAAGACTCAGCTGCTATCCATTTCACTACTAACGAAGATGGTCTAGCTAAAGTTCATTACGGCTTGAATGCTCCTGCTTATGGCTCGATCACTGAATACAGCCCAATGACCACAGCGACTGATAACATTATCAATCTCACTGGCCTGACTTGTGGCACTACTTACCACTTCAAGGTCAATGCTTTTGATGCTAGCGACAATGGTAGTAACTCTAGTGATATGCCTTTCACTACTAGTGCTTGTCCGGTTGTTCCAGTCATTACCCATGTCAATCCTACTGATGTTAATGCTGATCAAATCACTGCTGAAATCACTTTTAGCTCTAGTAAGGCCGGCACTGCTCAGATTTACTACGGTCTCAGTGATTCTTATGGTAATCTTACCGGCGAGTCAGCTGTTCTAGCAGCTACCAATACTTCTATCACTATCACTGGTCTCTATTGTGGTACTACTTACCACTACGGCATCTCTGCCAAGGATACTGAGGGCAATGAAAGTGTCATCACTGATGCATGGTTTGAAACTCTAGCTTGTGGCACTGATATCACTGCTCCAAACGTAGTATCTCAAACTCCAGCTGATGGTGATATTGACCAAGCTCTCAATGTCGCTCCAACTGTTACTTTCTCTGAAATCATGGATCTAGCTACTATCAATGCTAGCACCGTTCAACTCCGCAAAGTCAGTGATGACAGTATCATTAACTCTGTCGTAACTTTGGATAATACTGGTCTAGTTGCTACCATCACTCCAGTTGCTAGTCTCACAAGTGCTACCGAATACTACATTTATGTGGTCGGTGCCAAGGATCTAGCTGGTAATGATGTCGATGCCTACACTGACAACAGCGCTCAAGAATTCACCACTGTCGCTGCTCCTACTGGTAGCTTCGGTATCATCAGCGCCGTCATGACCAAGATGACTGGTATTGCTAACGACAGCTATACTAGCGGTTGGGAATGGCTAGTCCGTATGACTTTGCCAACCGATCAAAACAACTTCGCTTTGAAGTTTACTGATTGGGTTTCTGGTGCCAACACCTTATCTGCTGGCGGCAATATGCAGTATTACTCCGAACAAATCAGCTCTGGTCTAGGCAGCTCAGCCACTCCAGTCAATATCACTGCCACTGATGTCTATCCAGCCAATGTTCAAGTTGCGAGTGACGCTGACGACAGTATGGATGGCATTCAAACCGATATTCATGTCCGCGTGAAGTTGCCAGCTACTACTCCAAGCGGCTCTTATTCCTCCAGTTACCGAGTTAATTACAGTAATTAAGATTCAAATGGGCCGGCTAGTCGAGTGACTAGTCGGTCCTATGAATATAAACCTATGACTAACAAAAATTTACTACTCGGCTTGTCACTTTCTGTTCTTTTGATCTTTGGCTCAGCTCCTAGCACCCAAGCAGCTGAAAGCGCTTGGCAGGGCCTCACCAGTGGTTTGGAGAGTGGTTTTTCCGGCACTGTCCATAACTGCTCACCGCTCACTATTACCAATGGTTCAGTTGGAGCTTACCCAAGCTGTACTATCACTTGTAATTCTGGCTTTAACTTGGTTAGCGGCGCTTGTGTCGCTCCAAGTGGTGCTCCGATTGTTTCTAGCGGTGGTGGCGGTGGTGGTGGGGGAGGCGGCTCTAGCTTTGTCTCCTGTAGCGCTGTTACTTACTCTGATTGGGGAGCTTGTTCTGGTGGCTTGCAAAACCGTACTGTGCTTAGCTCTTCACCGGTTGGCTGTACCTTAACCACTAACCAACAAATCGCTACTCAGCAGTCTTGTACTGTCGTTTCTGGCTTCAGTTCTGGTGGTAGTGGTATTGGCATTGGTCTTTTTAAGTCCAA
>JACCDN010743195.1_pt1 | contig 10589 bp, 8 predicted proteins | sample 7441691 | NCBI WGS metagenome assembly JACCDN01 (sample SAMN15323439, study PRJNA562643) | freshwater metagenome | isolation source: river surface water | place: USA:Blue River Watershed | collected 2017-08-16
CTCAAGGCTGTGAACAATCCCAATAACAGGATGGTTCCGGCGGAAACGTAGATCTGCTGGCGCACGGTGTCTTTGGATTTCGATGAAATCAGGTGCTCCAGGCTGACGATCGCAATTGCGCTAGCCGCGATGGCGCCGAAGGCAGCAAATCGAGATTCGCCAGCTAGGTTCAGGTATGCAAGCAGACCAGCGACAAAGACACCAGCCCAAATAGCGCTTATTTGGAACCACTGATTGCTCATGCCAAGACTCTATCCAACGACTTTGATGATGCCACTATCATTTTGCCAAGCGATAGGTGGGCCATGGCGACAATCCTCTGTATCTCCCCCCAGCGCGAAAATCCGCTCCCACCGCTTGAGGTACTGGGGCATCAACTGGTCCTGATTGACTTTGAACCTCAGTCGCTTGCTGGTTCACCACGTCACGACTTGATAGTGCTTGATTGTCGAAAAAACCTAGTTGAGGCAAGAGCGGTTGCAAGAATTCTTCAGGCGGCGAGTTGGCAGACTGCGCTTCTACTAGTTGTTTCTGAAAGTGGATTACCCGCAGTCAGCAGCGATTGGGGAAGTCAGGACTTTATTTTGGAGGGTGCTTCACTTGCCGAAGTTGACGCAAGAATTCGCCTCCTGAGTAAGCCTGGCGAGAGAAGCACCTCTATGGATAATGCCAGTGGGCTGGCAATAGATGTTGGGACCTTTACGGCAAGGATAAACGGGAAAGCCTTGGATCTAACGTTTAAGGAATTCGAGTTGCTGCGTTTTCTCGGAGACCACCCGAACCAGGTATTTAGTCGCGAGCAACTATTGAGCGAGGTTTGGGGATACGACTACTTTGGGGGAACTAGAACCGTAGATGTTCACATTCGAAGATTGCGTTCAAAACTTGGCGAATTTGAAGGACTCATCGGGACGGTTAGAAATGTGGGTTACCGCCTAGATGCAACGGGAAATTCACAAGATTAATTTCTTTTATTTGCATTCTAAATAGTGGGAAGATATCACCATGGCTGACGAGACAACGACTATCTTCACGCCGGCCATCAATCCAGACTTGCCGGACGACAGGTTTATTGAGAGAGAACTCAGTTGGCTGGATTTTAATCAGCGGGTGCTTGAACTTGCGGAAGATCGCAGTATTCCCTTGCTTGAAAGAGTTAATTTTGCGTCCATTTTTGCCTCTAATCTCGACGAATTTTTCATGGTTAGAGTTGCATCCCTGAAGCGCAGAATAGCTACTGGCATCGCCGTCTCATCCCCTTCTGGACTGAGTCCCCAAGAGGTTTTGCAGCAAATTTCTGAGCGAACACGGATTCTGCAAGAGCGTCATGCCAAGTTGTTTAGAGATGAGCTGACAACGCTTTTAGCCGACACCAATATTCATTTAGTTCATTTTTCTTCTTTGAAACCAGAGGAAAAGGAGTTGCTCCACGACTATTTTGTCCTGCAAGTCTTTCCTGTGCTCACTCCCCTTGCAGTGGACCCAGCGCACCCATTTCCATACATTTCAGGTTTGTCCCTAAACCTAGCAGTCGTTCTTAAGAATCCAAAGACAGGCGGAGAGCACTTTGCCCGAGTGAAAGTGCCTCCACTATTACCCAGATTCGTTCAGGTGCCAAACTCAGCCATGAGATTTGTGCCTCTCGAAGAGCTCATGGGTCAGTACATAGCAGAGCTTTTCCCTGGCATGGCAGTGGTGGAACATCACACATTTCGAGTGACTCGAAATGAAGACCTAGAAGTCGATGAAGAAGAAGGGGAAAATCTTCTTATTCAGCTCGAGAAAGAACTGCTAAGGAGACGCTTTGGCCCACCTGTACGTCTGGAAGTTGCGGAAGATATAAATACAAAGGTTTTGAGCCTGCTAAAGCGAGAGTTGGATATAGAGGACAGTGATGTCTATCCGCTACCAGAGCCCCTCGACCTTCGTAACGTGAATTCTTTCTATCGACTCAAGCGTCCCGAACTCAAGTTTGAACCACACCAAATCACAACGAATCCCCACCTGGAGGCTGATGAGGACGAGGCAGCTGACATCTTTGCAGCTTTGCGTGAGCGCGAAATTTTGGTGCATCACCCATACGAGTCTTTTGCCACCAGCGTTCAAGCTTTTCTGGAACAAGCAGCACAAGATCCTCAAGTATTGGCTATAAAGCAAACCTTGTACCGGACGTCCGGGGACTCGCCAATTATGGACGCCTTGATTGAGGCGGCTGAAGCCGGCAAGCAAGTATTGGCACTAGTTGAAATCAAGGCACGTTTTGACGAGCAGAACAACATTAGTTGGGCAAGAAAACTTGAAAGTGCAGGAGTGCATGTGGTTTACGGTCTAGTGGGCCTAAAGACTCACTGCAAACTATCTCTAGTTATACGCCAAGAGGGAGACCACCTAACAAGGTATTGCCATGTCGGAACGGGCAATTACAATCCCAAAACAGCTCGACACTACGAAGATCTGGGATTGCTGACATCAAGAAATGAAGTTGGTGAAGATCTTACCAAGCTTTTTAATCTTTTGTCTGGCTATGCATCTGAGCCTCAATACAAGTCAATCCTGACTTCACCTGGCGGGGTTCGCGACGGACTTACGGAGCGAATTCATCGCGAAATCCAAAACAAAAAAGAGGGTAAGAAAGCGCGAATTGCCTTGAAGTTGAATTCCCTAGTCGACGAGCGAATAATCGATCAGTTGTACTTAGCATCTCAAGCGGGAGTGCAAGTTGATGTGCTTGTTAGAGGCATGTGCTCGCTTAAGCCTGGAATTCCGGGTCTAAGTGAAAGCATTCGAGTCAGGTCTATTCTTGGTCGTTACCTGGAACACTCAAGAATTTTCTATTTCGAAAACAACGGTTCACCCGATGTCTACATTGGTTCGGCAGACATGATGCATAGAAACCTAGACCGTCGGGTGGAGGCGCTAGTGAAGATTGTTCAACCTGACCACATACAGCAACTAGAAAAAATCTTGAACCTGGGTATGAGCGATGAAATCAGCTCCTGGCATCTTCAGTTCGATGGAACTTGGATACGGTTATCGGTTGGACCTAATGGTGAACAGCTCGCTGGCCTGCAAGACCAAATGATGCTTTATGCGCAGGCTAAAAGGGACTCAAGGTAATGACAATCTACGCAGCCGGCGTTATTTGCTGGCGCGAGCAAAAGAACAGGCTCGAAGTCCTGCTTGTAAATAGAACTCAATATGACGATTGGTCGTTCCCGAAGGGTAAGCAGGACCCGGGTGAAGAATTGGCTGAAACAGCAGTACGAGAAATGTTCGAGGAAACTGGAATAAGTCTTCGCCTTGGTCGAAAGTTGCCTTCAGTGAATTACAAGGTTTCAACGGGTGAAGAAAAGATAGTCGAATATTGGTCTTCCAAGGTAAAGACAAAAGCGTGGAAAAAAACTGATTTTTCACCAAACGAAGAGATCGCAAAACTCAAATGGTTAAGTGTTGAAGATGCAGCCGAAAAGTTAACCTATCCGCATGATCGCGAGTTGCTGCAAGAAGTTGCTACACTGCACCGAAAATCTGAACTTGAAACACGTGCTCTTATCCTTTTGCGCCATGCCAAGGCGACACCAAGAAATGATTGGACGGGAGCAGAAGCAAAGAGACCTTTGCTGCCAGAAGGTAAGCAGCAGGCCAAGCGTCTGGTTCGACTACTTTCGGCATATGGTCCTAAGCGACTCATTACGAGTCCCTGGGCGAGATGTGAGCAAACAATACTTCCCTACGCTAAAGCGACAAATCAGAAGGTTATTTATCGCTCACAATTGACGGAACTAACAAATGCCCTCAGCCCAAGAAAAACCATCAGTGTTGTCGAAGACCTGTTTGAATCAAAGAAGTCAGCATTGATTTGCTCACATCGACCCGCACTCCCGACGATACTAAAGACATTAGCTTCAAGGTCCACGAGCGAAGTCAGAGACAGCCTGGTCTCCTCATTTGACTTATCTCCTGCTGAATTCGTAGTTTTGAGGCTTACGCTGGGTCCCAAGCCAAAATTCGTAGGATTCGAGCGAGTATCAATTCCTGTGTAGATTTCTACCCATTTGAAACAAATTGCGACACTTTCGAGTTTAGATACTCATGATTGAGACCGTAACTAAGGATTTGCCCGTCTTGTTAGCCGATGACGGCAAGCCAGCCCGAGTGCTGGTCACCGGTGCAACGGGGTATGTCGGTGGTCGCTTGGTTCGTGAGCTGCTGTCTCATGATTACCGAGTTCGAGTTCTAGTAAGAGACGCAAAACGCTTGCAGGATTATCCATGGCGCGACCAAGTCGAAGTCATTGAAGGTGACGCTCTCGACGTCGACGCCCTCACGCAGGCCCTGAAGGGCATCGAACTGGCCTATTACATGCTACATGCGCTAATGGCAACGAAAAACTTTGAGCAACTAGAAGAAGAGCTAGCCAGAAAGTTTGGGCAAATTGCCAAAGCAAGTGGCGTACGAAGAATTGTATATTTAGGCGGAATCGCATCGCCCGATGACAAACTATCGCCTCATATGTCAGCCAGAGCAATTACCGGAGAAATCTTGAGGGGATCTGGTGTTCCCACGATTGAACTGAGGGCTGGCGTCGTAATTGGAGCAGGCTCAGCCTCATTTGAAATGTTGAGGCACTTGACTGAACGTCTGCCAATCATGGTCACTCCAAAGTGGTTGAAAAATCGAATTCAACCAATTGCCATTCGAGATGTGCTTCGCTACTTAGTTGGCAGCGCAACCATTGATTCAAGCATTAATCGTGATTTTGACATTGGTGGGCCAGAAGTTTTCACCTACATGGAAATGATGCAGATTTACGCTGAGGTAGCTGGGCTGAGACGGAGAATAATCATTCCTTTGCCAGTCCTCACCCCCAAACTTGCTTCGGGCTGGATAGGACTCGTTACACCCGTTCCCGTAACGCTTGCCAAACGACTAGTGGCATCCCTAAAGCACGAAGTGGTTGCCCGTAATGATGAGATCAGAAAATATGTCCCTGATCATCCAGATGGCATGACTGACTTTAGAAAAGCAGTATCACTAGCGCTAACCAGAATCAAGAACTTAGAAGTAGAAACACGCTGGTCATCTGCTCAGACGCCAGGCACACATTCGCAACCGCTACCAACTGATCCTGATTGGGCTGGTGGCTCACTCTACGTCGACGAGCGGAAGTATTTCTCAGTGGATGATGTGCAGACAGTTTGGCAAAGAGTCGAAGCTATTGGCGGTGACAATGGCTACTCCACCGCAACCTGGGCTTGGGAACTCAGAGGATTAATGGATCGCTTTGTTGGAGGCGTGGGTCTGAGAAGAGGAAGACGAGATCCTGTAAGTCTGCGTGAAGGTGAGGCACTGGACTTTTGGCGAGTTGAGGAAATCAAAAGACCTAATCTCTTGAGATTACGCGCTGAAATGAAATTGCCGGGTCTTGCTTGGCTTGAATTTAGAGTCGAAGAAAGCGATGGAAAGACATTGCTGACGCAGCGTGCCTTGTATCACCCAAAGGGTTTTTTTGGTCACATTTATTGGTGGGCAGTATTTCCGATGCACGGAATTGTCTTTCCATCCATGGCAAAAAAGCTTGCCGGCAAGGGCTGCAGCAAAGCCTGAGCTAGTCTTGGCAAATGACCAAAATACGCCTAGCAGTAATTGCTCTGCTAGGCGTTGGCTTTGTCTGGGGTGCCGCATTTGTTCTGATGAAGGATGCCATCAAGCAACAGCCATACATGGATTTTCTAGCGACAAGATTCACGATCGCCTTTTTAGCAATGTTGCTTCTTCGACCCAAAGTGTCCACGAAATTTGAAAAAGGTGATGTAAGTTATGGCGCACTCTTGGGTGTGGTTCTCGCCCTGGGATACATCACTCAAACTATTGGCCTTGAACTAACCACCGCAGCAACGAGTGGCTTTTTGACTGGTCTCTATGTTGTCTTCACGCCTTTGTTGGCTTGGGTCTTCATGCGCCAAAGTGTTGCGAAAAGAGTGATTGTTGGAGTAGTTGTGGCAATGGGCGGACTTGCAATCTTTTCTGGCGCCGCCACCGATGTCGAATTCCAAGTAGGACAGCTTTGGCTTGTGGCATGTGCGGTGTTCTACGCAGTTCACATTCTTTTGCTTGGTAAGCATGGCAAAGGCAGGTCTGCCTACCGCTTCGCCATGCTGCAAATTGGATGGATGGCAGTAGTTACTTGGGGATTCGCGCTAGTCGATGGATATCAAGCTCCACCAAACACAGACGTTTGGTTTGCTCTTTTCTTCACGGCGCTTCTTTCAACTGTTATTGCTTTTTGGGTTCAGACTTGGGCACAAACCTTGATTGATCCTGCGCGCGTGGCACTCATTATTACTTCCGAGGTTATTTTCACAGCACTGGTTGCCGTTGCTGTTGGCCAAGAACCAGTGACTTTCGCAATGGTGATTGGCGGTGGGCTGATGTTTGCGGCGATGTTGATTGTTGAGTGGCCAAGCAAGAAAGAGCCTGTTCCGCTACAGACCCAGCTCCACGAGTAGCTTCTGTAGATTCTGATTGCTAGCTATTTCAGCTTCAGATCTAGCCATGCTGATTGGCAGCCTCCTGCGCAGGAGGTCCTCTCTTTTAACAACTTTTTCAGTCGCAACGATGTGGCGAACTTCTTGTTCAGTAATGCCAAGTCCTGGGATCAAATCAGTCAAAGGTGCTTGACCGATAATTTCAAAAGCCTTCTCGCCGTGCCTTCGCCAAAGGCCATCAGCGATCAGGTTTGGGGTCTGAGTGGCAGTTTGTCGCACTAGGTCAAAGAACTCGTCTTTGCGACTTTGGTTACCCTCCCCAAACCAGCGGCCCGGAACCTTTACCTTCAAGCCAAAGCGGTTGAGCTCTCCAACCAGCTCCTCTCCTACATTTAGGCAGTCGGTCAGTTTGCCACCAAGAATGGTTACAACTTTGCGCTCCTTATTTCCCTCAATAACGTGCTTTCGAGAAAGTTGATGCCAATCGGCAATCTTTCCCTCCCCCGCGCTTTCAATGACCAGCGGTCTCACTCCACAGCGGGCAGAGACAATCTGATCCTTGGTTATTGGCGTCTGAAGCTCCATCTGAGCGTTTATCTGTCTTAGAACAAAATCAATATCTTCATCTGTTACTGCAGTGTGGGGATCGTCAACTCTTGTGTCGGTCGTTCCAACCATGCTGCGGTCGCCCATCGGCAGAACATAGAACAGTCGACCCTGCTCATCCCAAAAAGCCAATACCTGATACTTCTCGGTCAGTTTTCTATTCAAGACAAAATGCACGCCTTTTGAGAAAACAAGGCTTGCCTCGGTTTTAGCACCAAGCATCTCAGAAACATCAGCGGCAAATGGTCCAGCAGCGTTAATCACAGTTTTCGCGATGACATCACTAGTGCCTGTGTGAGATTTCAAGGTTAGTTGCCACTGGTCAGACAGCTGCGCCGATACGACCTCTGTGTAGTTGCGAGTATCCGCACCCTTGGCATTCGCTTGCTTTACAAAATCAAAAACAAATCTTGAATCATTGTCTGGCAACTCCGCGTCAAAGTACTTAACTGCTTTGCGTCCAGTGATCAGATTAGGTTCTAACTTCTTTGCTCGCTTAGCTGAATAAGAAACTGGTGGCTTAGTCCCCAAAAGACCAATTGCCCAATAAAAGAGTGTCCCGAAGGTGCCAAGCAGTCGACCAAAGGGAGCAGTTGGACCAAGCGAAGCTAAGAAGCCGATTTGTCTTATTCGATTCGGATATGCCCGCATCATTCGGTTTCGAGCGAGGCAGAGTTTGAAGACTAACCAGAATTCATAACTTTGCAGGTACTTAATTCCACCCCACACCAGGTTGGAAGACTCCTGGGAGGTGAATCCTGCAAAATCACCCTTATCCACCAATAGGACCTTGAGCCCTGCCGCCGAAAGGGCAGCGGCTGCAACCGCGCCATTTATGCCCGCCCCGATAATGGCAACATCAAACTGTTCGAATTTGTTCGTTTCAGATTGATTTTGATTGGTCACAGTGCAAGCATAATTCCAGATTTCTAGGCCCTCGTGCCAATTTCAAGGAGGAAATTGATGTCGATTCTCGCTATCGATGCGGGCACCACCGGTGTCACGGCATTAGTTATAAACAAAGCTGGGCAAATAGTCTCCCGTGGTTACAGCGAGTTCGAGCAGCATTTTCCCCAGCCTGGTTGGGTTGAGCATGACCCTGAGCAGATTTGGCAGGCCACACTAGCTGCCGTCAAACAAGCGGGAGCCGACCAAAGCATAAGTTGCATTGGCATCACCAACCAGCGCGAAACCGCTGTGATCTGGGATCGGCAGTCTCTAACTTCGCCAACAAAGGCAATTGTTTGGCAAGACAGAAGAACTTCTGTCTTTACAGAGGAGCTGAATGCAAAAAACCACGGTGATTGGATTCGCAAGAAGACTGGTCTGAATATTGACCCTTACTTTACCGCCAGCAAGTTCTTGTGGTGGAAGCGTAACCATCCAGAAATTTGGTCCGGGGTTGAGAACGGAAAATTTGCACTCGGAACAATTGATAGCTATTTGGTAGCTCGGCTGTCCGGTGGAAAACACCACATCACCGATGCATCAAATGCATCTAGAACCCAGCTGATGGACCTAGTGAGTTGTCAGTGGGATGAGCAGTTGCTCGCTGCTTTTGAAATTCCTCGAATTGCTCTTCCCGAAATCGTTGCCTGCTGGGGTGATTTAGCTAGAACGGATCCAAGCAGTTTCCTTGGAATCACTGCCCCAATCACCGGCATGGCGGGTGATCAGCAGGCTGCACTGTTTGGTCAAACCGGTTTTGATGAAGGCGCATCTAAGTGCACCTACGGCACCGGTGCTTTTATCCTTACCAACACCAAAGACAAGATAGTAATTAGCAACCGTGGCTTACTAGCAACTGTTGCATGGAAGTCACCAACTGGTGAAGTTACTTACGCATCAGAGGGTTCGGTCTTTGTTGCTGGAGCGGCGGTGCAATGGCTAAGAGATCAGCTAGGAATTATCTCAAAATCAGCTGAGGTTGAGCAGCTTGCACTTTCGGCCGGCTCCAGTGATGGTGTGGTGTTTGTTCCGGCGCTCACGGGATTAGGTGCACCGTTTTGGAATTCTGAGATTCGAGGCAGTCTGCTTGGAATAACTAGAGGCACTTCTAAAGCCAACATTGCTTACGCAACGCTAGAGGCAATTGCATTCCAAGTTGGTGCAGTGGTAAATGCCATGAGTGAAGATTCGGGTAAACAAGTTGAACTCCTGCGAGTCGATGGTGGCGCAGCGGCCAACTCGCTACTTTTGCAAATTCAAGCTGACCTACTTGGGGCCAAAGTTGTTAGAGCCAAGAACCTGGAGTCCACCGGTCTTGGTGCTGGACTGTTAGCTGGACTTGGCAGTGGCGTCTGGTCTTCACTAGAGCAGCTCCGTGAACTTAACCCAGCCGCGGAGGAGTTTGAACCGGAAAGTGACCGTTCAAACTCCTACAGCCGATGGTTGCAAGCGGTTGAGGCGACTAGCAAGTTCTAAGCTTTCAGTTATGTATGAAGCCGAGTCCAAGCTTGCTGCCCAAGCTCTCAATGCCGGCTATGCAGCAGATGACGTAATCAAAAACCTGGACTTGGATTTTGCCCCCGCCAGCATCACGGCGGTAGTCGGAGCGAACGGTGCTGGAAAGAGCGCTCTGCTCAAAGCGTTAGCTCGAAAGATAAAAGTATCGGCTGGCTCGGTATTGCTGGATGGTGTCTCAATCAGTTCACTAAGCAAGGCAACCGTGGAAGGGGCAATTGGCTTTCTCGGAACAATTCCCGCCACCAGAAATAATGAGACCGTCTATGACCTCGTCTCGCGAAGCGCCATGTTGGCAAATCAAATAAGCAGAGTCAGCCCAAGACTCAAGACACAGATTGATGACATCTTGGCTAGAACGGGACTGGACGGGCTTAGAAAAAAGAAGATTGGTGAGCTTTCTTCCGGTTGGCGACAAGTGGCAGTCATTGCAGCAGCGCTAGTTAAGGATCCGCAGGTACTGCTGCTAGATGAACCAACCAACTCCCTGGACTACTCACACCAATTACAAGTGATTAATTTGCTATCGACCCTAAAGCGTGAAAAGAAGATGACGATAATCACAGTTATCCACGACTTGAATCTGGCTGCAAGATTTGCGGACTGGGTAGTAGTTCTAAAAGATGGAAAAGTCATTTCACAGGGAATTCCCAAGGATGTCATCACTCCTTCGAATTTGGCAGATGGTTTCAATATTTTGGCCAGAGTTATTGAAGATCCAGTCGCAAAAACCCCTGTGGTTGTGCCGATTCGTCAGCTTGCCGACTAGCCAAAGTCCATTTCCTGGGTGATAATGGTCAGGTAGTTCCCAAGATGAAGGCACAGTTACTAGCTGTGACGCCAAAGAGGCTTGTGCCTATCGGGGAATGAGGGCGAAGACTGGGCCCATCCAAGAAATCGGTCATTTGTTTGGTTGTGAATAACAATGCGAATCTTGCTCATTGGAGCAGGCGGTGTTGGCGACGCTATCGTCAAGATTGCCGCAGAACGTAACTTCTTCGAAAAAATGGTTGTTTCTGACTACTCGTTGGA
>JACCDN010448108.1_pt1 | contig 10586 bp, 10 predicted proteins | sample 7441691 | NCBI WGS metagenome assembly JACCDN01 (sample SAMN15323439, study PRJNA562643) | freshwater metagenome | isolation source: river surface water | place: USA:Blue River Watershed | collected 2017-08-16
GAACTGGTAGACATACACCACCTGAGCAACAATCAATCCCAGATAGAGTGGCGCCTGTAACCAGCGGCTGGCAAAAATGAGGGATTCCATCTGATTGGATCGGGTGTTCGTCATCGGGCACATCCTACATATTTCGTAAAAGACCTAACAATTATACTGATGGTATGACACCTGCGCTTTTCGAACTACCAAGCCCTTTTGAAACCGAACTGGGCATGGTTCGCCTGCTTGAGCCGCCCAACGCCGATATCTCCATTTTGACTGACCAACTGAAGCGTGGCACCTACGGACGGCCGTTTCTAGTGGAATCGGAAGGACGACTCACCCTATACTTCACACTGAGTCTGGTGCAGAGCACCATGCAGCTCAATCGCCCAGACCAACTTGATCTGGCTTATACCCAAAAAATGATGGCCTTTCTGCCATTTTATCCGCGACCCAAAGGCTTGTTGCTGCTGGGCATGGGCGGCGGTTCTCTGGCCAAGTTCTGCTATCGACATCTGCCACGGGCCGATATCACGGTGGTGGAAATTGATCCAGACGTGATCGCCTTCCGGAATGCCTTCAGGGTGCCAGCAGATGATGATCGATTCCGGATTCTCTGGGGCGATGCGGCAGCCTATCTGCCGACGCATACCCTACGCACGGATATCATCATGGTCGATGCCTTTGATGGCCTGGGGATCGCGCCCGAGCTTTCCAGCCCGGACTTTTACGCACAGGCCTACCAGAAACTCTCTTCGAACGGCATCCTGGTCATGAATCTGGCTGGTGATAAAGCAGGATATGACGACCCACTGGCCCAATTGGCCCATTGCTTTGATGATCGGGTACTGTCACTCAAAGTCCGTGATGGCGGCAACCAGATTGCCTTTGCCTTCAAGAACCCCGACTTTCAGCCCATGTGGAACCGACTTAAACCCGTGGCCATCGAACTGGAACGAAAACTCGCGCTGGCGTTTCCGTGGTATCTGGAAATGATGCAGAAAAACGAACGACGCGCTGTCAGTCTGCCACGCAGGTCTCGCGACCGTTGACCATCGCTTCCTTGCCTTTAATCCAGAATACGTAGGACTCATCCGAATTGACATAGCGGGCGCCACTGGCGCTCAAGGCCTGACGCAGGTAACGGGTGGTGTTCCCACTCTCAATGGTTGCGGTTTGCTGGGCATTGTCAAATGTCACGAACAATCGACCACTTTCCGGACAGCTATATCGAACCACATAGGGCTTACGCGGGCGTGGCGCATCGGCACGGTACTGAGGCGGAATCTCTGACACCGGTGCTGGACGGATTTCCACGCTTTGGGTCTGTTGGGCATTGGCAGCGGATACGGTTAAACAGGCACCCGAAAAGCACAGCGCCAGAACGGATATGCGAATTTTCAAGACAATCATCCTTGTCAGTGATTAATGGCCAGACCACCGGCCACCTGTGGCCATGGCCGCAGGACGTTATCACAGGGATTGGAACGCGTCACGACGCCGGCAGCGTTCTGAGCGATCAAAGAAACGCCGCCCGTCACAATAGCCAGACCAACCCCCGCAGCCTGTTTAACGACCCCGGTTTTGTTAATCCCCATACCGGGGTTCAAGAAAGTCCCATTAATCTGCACCAAACCTGCGGGACTCACCCCCGTCGTCAATCCAGAGCGTTGCTGCGGAATAATCTTGAGCGCCAATGTCTCGGCCCCAAGATCCAGGTTGCCATCCAGGGTCACATCCAAGCGATCAGAGCGCATACCCACGCTCTGGTTGATCCGGACCACCCCCTTCTGAATTGGCAGATAGGCGACCAAACACTGTAGATTGTTCTGATCCGTACTCTTGCGCAGCGGATTAACCGTATTCAGCACACTGACCAAAAAATCACCACTGTTATTGAACAGGGTACTACTCACCACAGCGGGGCCCACGGAAATTTGCACCTCACCGGCCATATTGGCGGCGATCGCATGCGGCGTTGCTCCTCGACTATTCAGATGAAATGCCATCACGGTCGGACCGCCTGTCAACTCTTTACTTTCTCCGAGCTGCGCCATCAGGTGGCCGAGTGAAAAACCCGTGGCGTATCCACGCCCCTGTATCGTTGGCTGGGCACTTTGTAACCCAGACAACGTACCACTAGCCGTGACGCGCCCTTCGCCCAACTGAAAGGTCAGCGGCGACAGCGTCAACATCGCATTGTCACCGGCCTCGGCTACCAGCATGGTGTTGAACTGTTTGAGCACCAAACCATCGGGTAGCGTCAGTGAGGCAATATCAAGTCCCAGGGTGCCCTGCCAAATGGGTAGTTGATCCATGCCGAGAGGCGTATCACTGAAAACCCGATTCGGCTTCGACCCGGAAGGTGCACTCTTTTTATTCTCTTCTATTGCCTGTGCTGAAACAGACGCATTCAACAGACGGAGGTCTAGTGCCTGGCTCTGGATCTTCAAATCAACTGCCGGTGTGCTGGCGGCAGTCAGCGTCAGCTTGCCCTGCACTTTTGTGGGTTGACCCGCCAGATTCACGTTGAGATCAAGCGCCAACGCAGCGGGAGTGGCGTCTCCGGCTGCCAGCAGTCGCGTCAAGGAGCTCACGTTACCCTTCAGGTCAACAGGCAATGTATTCAGGATCAAGGAGCCGTCTAACAACGACTGCGCACCGGATTCCGTGATATCCAAGCGCTTGATTGTTGCCGATTGGCTTACCGCTTGGGTCTGATCACGGTAATTAACCTGTACCTGGCTCAAGTGAATCTGATTGATATTAAAAACAAAAGAGTCCTCGAATGCGCTGGTTGATGGCTGCCCCGATGGGACATCCAGCACCCAGTTTCCTGAATGCTGCTGCCCGGCGGGCGCCGCTTGAAGCGACAGCACCGCCTTTTCCAGCGTCACATCATCCACTTCGATCTGCTTGTGCAACAACGGGGCCCAGCGCAACGTCATGGCAACGCGGCCAGCGGTCAACATGTCAGGATCCGTTGCCCATGACGGATTACTCAACGTGACCTGTTCTGCGGCCACTGTAATTCGGGGGAAAAGCGTCACAGAAACCGGTCCACGGATCTGCAATTCCCGACCGGTCTGCGATTTCACCTGATTCGCAGCAATCTGGATTATTTTGTGGGCGTCCAGGCTGTGTGCCGTGTAATAAAGTACGCCCAGCAAAACGATCAAGGGTAGCGCGATCGCCAGACCGATTTTTTGTCGCTTGTTCAATGTCATGTGCACGAGCTTAACGCGACTTGGGAAAAATACCAATTTAAGCTACTGGCATATATCAATAATTTATATCCTAATAGCCAATTTGTCATAAAGCAGTAAGGTTAACGAGGTAGAGTGGCTAAGACATCCACGGGAGAGGATGTGTAGTCCGGTAAAGCTGTACCCCGGACGAGGAGAATCTGGCCTAACCCACTTATATCAATAAGAACCAGGCCGGATGAGAGCCCCGGCCTGATGGCCGGGGTTTCTTTATTTCTAGCGTTGCGTTTTCCCAAAGTTGGGTCAATTATTTTCATACCCTGAGTCCGGGTATTGAATTTTTTTCATGGCTTGCGTAATCGATTACTCTTATAGTGAGATCTACGCTGCAACAACAAACAACCATAAACAGAGAGAACCTACGTGCACGCACTATTGTCCTTGTCACGTCTGATTGACGCGATCAACACCAAAGTCGGCAAAGGCGCTGCCTGGCTGATACTTGCGGCGGTGCTCGTCAGCACTATCAATGCACTTACACGCTATGGCTTCAGCATGAGCTCCAATGCCTGGCTGGAGCTGCAGTGGTATCTTTTCGCAGGCACTTTCCTGCTTTGCGCCCCCTGGACACTGAAATGTAACGAGCACATCCGTATTGATGTGGTCACAGGGCGCTATTCACCCCGTGTTCATGCCTGGATCGACATTATCGGTGGCCTGGTGTTTCTGATTCCGATGTGTCTCGTGATTCTCTGGGCGGGCATTCCGTTTGCCTGGGATTCGATCTTGACCATGGAAAACTCGAGTAATGCCGGCGGCCTGATCGTCTGGCCTGCCAAGTTGCTTATCCCTGTGAGCTTCACCCTACTCCTGCTGCAAGGTGTTTCTGAAGTCATTAAACGCTTTGCCTTCCTGCACGGCCTGATTGATGGGAAAGAATTTGAAAAGGGCGGTGGCCATGGTGCCACGCCGGACGCTGTCGAAGTTGCCGAAGCAACGACTGGCAACAAATAAGGGAGCGCCAAAATGCCATTAGAATTTCTGAATCCGATCATCGGCGACTACATGGCGCCGATCATGTTTATCGGCCTGATCGTCTTTCTGCTTTCCGGTTACCCGGTCGCTTTTGCGCTTGCCGCCAATGGCCTCATGTTCGGTCTACTGGGCATCGGCATGGGGATGTTTACACCGGACTTCTTGCAAGCCTTACCGAATCGTATTTTTGGCATCATGGCCAACGATACGTTGTTGGCCATTCCGTTCTTCACCTTTATGGGGCTGATACTCGAACGATCTGGCATGGCCGAAGACCTGCTTGACACGATTGGTCAGCTGTTTGGCCCAATCCGTGGTGGTCTGGCGTTTGCCGTCATCTTCGTCGGTGCCCTCCTGGCTGCCACTACGGGTGTGGTTGCCGCCTCCGTCATTTCGATGGGGTTGATCTCGTTGCCGATCATGCTGCGCTATGGCTATGACCGTCGTCTGGCCTCGGGTGTGATTGCAGCGTCGGGTACCCTGGCCCAGATTATCCCGCCGTCACTGGTACTGATCATCATGGCCGACCAGCTGGGTCGTTCCGTGGGTGACATGTACGCTGGCGCCATGATCCCGGGCCTGGTGCTCACCGGTCTGTACGTCGGCTATGTGGCATTGGTGGCTTTCTTTAAGCCTAGCCATGCACCAGCACTACCACTGAGCGCCCGTTCACTCACCGGCAGTAAGCTGCTGGTGCGCTCGTTGCTAGTGCTTGTCCCACCGCTATTCCTGATTTTCCTGGTACTCGGCACGATCTTCTTAGGGATTGCCACACCGACCGGGGGTGGCGCCATGGGTGCCAGTGGTGCGTTGCTGCTCGCCATGTCGAAGCGAAAGCTGAACTGGAGCCTCATGCGTCAGGCGGTCGACTCCACGGCCAAGCTCTCGTCGTTCGTGCTATTCATCCTGGTTGGTGCCACGGTCTTCGGTCTAGTCTTCCGTGGCGTCAACGGCGATCTGTGGGTCGAGCATCTATTGACCTCACTGCCAGGCGGTGAACTGGGCTTCCTCATCGCAGTCAACATCATGTTTTTCGTGTTGGCCTTCTTCCTTGACTTCTTCGAGCTGGCCTTCATTCTGGTACCGCTGGTTGGGCCGGTCGCCGAAAAAATGGGCATCGACCTGATCTGGTTTGGCGTGCTGCTCGGCGTCAACATGCAAACCTCGTTCATGCACCCACCGTTTGGTTTTGCTCTCTTCTATCTCCGTTCCGTCGCACCGGGCAAAAAGTACATCGACAAGATCACGGGCAAATCCATGGAGCCGGTTACCACCAGCCAGATTTACTGGGGTGCCATTCCTTTCGTCGTCATTCAGATCATCATGGTGGCGCTGATCATCGCCTTCCCGGATCTGGTTTCGGTCGAAAAGAAAGAAGTCTTTGACGACAGCAACGCCGAAATCGTCCTTGAAATCGACCAGGAGGCACCACCTGCCCCCAACGGTGATACCTCAACGAATCTCAAATTCTCAACCGAAGAGCCCGGTGAGAAGAAGTAATCAGGCTCAACCAAAAAAACCTCAGGAGACACAGCATGGATCGTCGTAATTTTCTAAAGAATGTCGGTATCGGCGCCGCTGCCGGCACGGCAACCCTGATCACGTCGGCGCCCGCAATTGCGGCCACACCGAAGGTCAAATGGCGGCTGGCATCAAGCTTTCCGAAGACCCTAGACACCGTCTATGGGGGTGGTGAAGACTTCTGCAAGCGTGTTGGCGAACTCAGCGAAGGCAACTTCGAAATCCGTTCATTCGCCGGTGGCGAAATCGTTCCGGCACTCCAAGTCATGGATGCCGTGAAAGATGGCACCGTGGAGTGCTGCCATACCGCGCCGTATTATTTCTTCGGCAAGAACGAAGCCTTTGCTTTCGATTGCTCGGTACCTTTCGGCATGACGGCACGTGCGCAAAACGCCTGGATGTATTATGGCGGCGGCCAGAAGCTGCTGGCTGACTTTTATGCCCAATACAACATCGTGAGCTTAGCGGCCGGTAACTCGGGCTGCCAGATGGGTGGTTGGTACCGTAAGCCGATCAAGACTGTGGCCGACCTCAAGGGCCTGAAAATGCGTGTGGGTGGGTTCGCTGGCCGCTGTATGGAAAAGCTGGGCGTTGTGCCGCAACAGATTCCTGCTGGCGATATCTATGCCTCTCTGGAAAAAGGCACCATCGATGCGGCTGAATGGATCGGCCCACACGATGATGAGAAGCTGGGCCTGTACAAAGTGGCTCCGAACTACTACTTCCCGGCCTGGTGGGAGCCGTCAACCCAGTTCTCGATCATGATCAACAAGAAGGAATGGGACAAGCTGCCGAAGAACTACCAGCAAATTCTGGAAGTGGCAGCTGCCGAAACCAACGTCCGCATGCTCGCAGAGTACGACTACCGCAACCCGATCGCACTCGCCAAGCTGCAAAAAGCCGGTGCCAAGCTCAGCCCGTTCTCCAACGAAATCCTGGAAGCTGGCTTCAAGGCCACTAACGAGGTACTGGAAGAAACCGCCGCCAAGAACCCGGACTTCAAGAAGATCTATGAACCGTGGCGCCAGTTCCGCAACCTGGAATTCCAGTGGTTCAACGTGACCGAACAAGCCTACGCGAAGTTCGCCTTCCACAGGAAACTCGGTAAATAACTCCCGCTCTCCCTCTGGAGCATTTGGGGTCGCTCTGCGGCCCCATTTTTTTTAGAATGTCATTATGGATTTTTTTGCCAACCCGATAGGGCTACTGCTGGTCGCTGGTGGCGCCTTTCTAGCCGGTGCGATGAACGCACTCGCTGGCGGCGGGACCTTCTTTTCTTTTCCGGCACTCCTGGCCGCAGGCGTTCCACCCGTCACCGCCAACGCCAGCAATACGGTCGCCCTCTGGCCAGCCAGTCTATCAAGTGCCTGGGTCTATCGACGTGAACTGGCCAAACATCGGGAATGGGTGATCGCCCTCACCATGGTTGCAGCCGTTGGTGGCATTGCGGGTGGACTGTTACTGCTCGCCATCTCGAATAAGGCTTTTACCCAGCTTATCCCCTGGCTGCTTCTGGTTGCCACCGCCCTTTTCGCCTTCAGCAAGCAGATTAGTGGTCTGGTCGTCAAGACCAAGGCTTGGTTCGGTATTCACCAGACAGACGACCAACCGCATAGCAAAGGCGGTCTCTTCTTCCAGTTTCTGGTCACCGTCTATGGCGGTTTCTTCGGCGCGGGCCAGGGTATTCTAACCCTGGCCGCCCTTGCCATCCAGGGCATTGAAAATGTTCAGGAACTCAACGCGCTTAAGAACTGGATCTCGGCCGTAACTTATACGGTTTCAGCACTGACCTTCATCATCGCGGGTGCCATTGATTGGCCTTACACCCTGCTCATGGTGGTTACTGCGACCCTGGGCGGCATGGTCGGTGCACATATTGCCCGGTACCTGCCAGCCCTCTGGCTCAAGCGTCTGGTGATTGGCGTTGGAAGCGCCATGACCATCATTTATTTCCTTAAGTAAGCAGCCGCCTCGACCGCTAAAGCTGGTTACCCCGGTTTTTGAACTGGTCCCGGAAGCGTCGGGCTGCTGGCTGCATGGCCTGATGGTTGATGGTCCAGCCGCCCTGCTTGCCTGGTGTTAAAAAACGGAAACGTGATGCGCACCAGGTAAAAAGTCGATACAGCTTCGGATAGCGATAGGTTGCTGCCCAGCCATGCCAGAGGGCCATAGCCACCGATGAGTAGGCCGAGCCAGCGCCACGCACGGCCTCACTGGCGGTTGCCGGATTCTGATAGGCCTCGGTCCGCAAACGGATCAGAAGATCCGGAATCGGAATCTTGACGGGGCATACTTCGGCACAAGCACCACACAAGGTTGAGGCCGTCGCCAATCCATAAGTCGCATCGAGCCCGAGCAGATGAGGTGAAATGATTTTGCCGATGGGGCCAGGATAGGTCGTACCGTAAGCGTGGCCGCCCACCCGGGTATAGACCGGGCAATGATTCATACAGGCACCGCAGCGAATGCATTGCAGGGTCGAGCGCAATTGATCGTCGGCATAGGCCTGAGTACGCCCGTTATCGAGCAGGATCAGATGCACGGCTTCCGGACCATCCAGTTCATCCGGCTGACGTGGCGAGGAAATCATATTGACGTAGGTGGTAATGGCCTGCCCGGTGGCGGAACGTGTCAGCAGACTGAGCAAAGGTGCCACGTGCTCGATCTTCTCCACCACCTTCTCGATACCGGTAATCGCAATATGCACACGCGGCACCGTCGTACTCATACGACCATTGCCCTCGTTCTCAACCAGACAGAGTGTCCCGGTCTCGGCCACCATAAAGTTAACGCCGGAGACGCCGATATCAGCTGCGGCAAACTTTTCGCGAAGTACTCGCCGACCGATCTGGATCAATTCATCCACAGAGTCGGTGTAATCCACACCCGGTATGCGTTCGGCAAAGAGCTCGGCAATCTCCACCTTGGTCTTGTGAATTGCCGGCATAATGATATGAGAAGGCTTTTCATCGGCCAACTGGACTATGTACTCGCCCATATCGGATTCGAGGGCATCGATACCAACTTCCTGCAGTGCATGGTTCAGCTCGACTTCCTCGCTAACCATGGACTTACCCTTGATCACAGAGCGGGCACAATGGCGCTGAGCGATGTCGATAAAGATCCGATTAGCTTCGGCCGGCGTCGAGGCCCAGTGCACGTGGATGCCATTTTCCGTGAGCTGGTGTTCCAGTTGCACCAACAGATCCGGGAGTCTAGCCAGGCTGTACTGGCGGATTTGTTCACCAAGCGACCGTAATCGCTGCAGTGCGGCATCATCCGGAAACTGGGCTGATCGTTTGGCCTGCAGAAAATCCATAGCACCGCGCAGACTATTTTGCAGGTCCGGATTGGCAACGACCTGTTTGGCACGATTCCGAAACTCACTGACGGGCACAAAATGCAAGGGCTGGCTCATAGCACATCCTCCACCAGCATCACGATCAGCTGCTTCGGTCCATGCGCACCATAGGCCAATGTTTGCTGAATATCGGCCGTTTTCGATGGACTGGATACCAGCACCACATTGGTCGGCATACCCGCTGACCAGCCCTGCTGATGCATCAGATCAAACAGCGTATCGACTACTTGGTGGGCATTGACCACCACAATATGTACCGGCGGTACCAGCGACAGCAAGCGTGGTGACTGCGGTCCACTCCACAGTACCACCGTGCCGGTCTCGGCAATGGATGCACGCGATAGCGTCAGCCCGGCATCGACTTCATTGAAGAGTGCCGGTGTTTCGGTATGGGCCGCAACCACCGGTAGCACCTTACAGCTTGCACGTAGCGATTCACATAAGGCTTGCTGCGACAGAATCTCCGGACCGACTGCCAGCGATTGTAGATTTTTCTGGCAAATCACTTCCATGAGTGCCCCGGCCAAAGCACCCTGCGTCGTGCGATGCACCTCGGCCATGGCATTGGTCAAATTCAGCACCAGTCGCGCGACCCGCGTCTGCAGATCTTCCTTGGGCTGGTCGGCATAGAATCCTGACACATCCGGGAGCGTCAATGCTGTCGGCTGAGCCGAGCGCAATCGTTTCAGAATCTCTTCGCGGGCCTGGCTCATGATTTAGCCTCCAGAGTTAGCCCAAGCTTGCGCGCCAGAAGAAAGCTCGCCAAGTGCATACCCTGCAAGTCAGCGCCGATCTTCTGCGCATGACCGGTGATGTTAAGCATGCAGCCGCAATCACCGGTAATGAGTACATCGGCCCCACTCTGCCGAATAGCCGCCACTTTATCCCGCACGATACCTCCGGAGATTTCGGGATGGCGCACGCTGAACAAGCCGCCAAAACCACAGCATTCGGATTCGTGATCCTGGATTTTCAAAGTGACCTGATCCAACTGGCCAATCAAGGCACGGGTGGTTTGCAAGGCATCCGTTTCCCGGCGGGCCGAACATGAGGTATGCAACACCACGCTCATCGGGGCGCCGCCATCGGTCAACTGAACACCGAGGACTGTGACGAGAAATTCAGACAGTTCCCAGACACGATGGGCGACATTGTGCGCAGCCTCGGCATCCGCCGTGTCTTTGAATAATGCGGCATAGTGATGGCGCATCATGCCAGCGCATGAGCCTGAGGGCAGCACAATCGGCCAGGGCTCGGGAAACAGATTCAGCTGCTGACGCGCCACCGCTCTCGCCTCATCCGGCTGGCCACTGGTGTAGGCTGGCTGGCCGCAGCAGGTCTGATCTTCCGGAAAGTGCACCCGGACACCCGCCTGCTCCAGCAAGGTGACTGCATCCAGCCCGGCCTGCGGCACAAATAGATCAACAAGGCACGTGCAGAAAAAATAGACATCGGTGCACGGTGTCGTGGACTTAGTA
>JACCDN010492165.1_pt1 | contig 10582 bp, 10 predicted proteins | sample 7441691 | NCBI WGS metagenome assembly JACCDN01 (sample SAMN15323439, study PRJNA562643) | freshwater metagenome | isolation source: river surface water | place: USA:Blue River Watershed | collected 2017-08-16
TATAGTCAGCTTAACACTATCAGAACAAATGTCAAAAAAAATCTCAAACAAATGGATGTATTTATACCTACCACAAAACTCATACCCGTCTATCGTCATCCCACGACGCTCCTAGCCACAAGCGATAAGACAAACATCACTATACCCTATCCTCTGAATCAAAAAGTCAGATCATGTAAACTGATCACCAAAGATCGCATGACCATGAATAGCTGTCATCATGATGGCAAAAAATTCATACTATCGCTCACCAAAGCATCAAACAAAAAATCTTCCTGACTGAATGTGATCGAGATCAGAACAAACAGATCTCGTTACAAGATAGTATTTAATCTCAATCGAACCAGCGATAGCGAGATCGAGAGACAAGAGAGAAGGGCGAACTACGAGAAAGTCATCGGCAAGATCGCCACACCAAGCACTGCGACCAAAAAACATAGTACTATCGATATATATACTATCGATACATTGATACAAAGACCTATCACTATCCTACTCTATGATCTCAGTACAACAATGAATTCTCGATATATTCGTTGTAGTACTTGTATCGTGACAGACAGTCAGGGGACAGTATTTTCATGAGCATCATTTCGCTTACAGATCAAAAATAACAAACTCATCTACAACAGTAAAACTATCAGCGGTGCTATCATGGATAGTATCACTATCCAAAACAAAAATATGACAGGAAGGATATATTTCAGCAACTATGAGAGAGCGTCATATGGCGGCATAGCACGAAACAACTTTTATGGTAGCATCGCGATAGCACCACAATTCATTAAAAAAATAGGTCAATCGTCACCCGCCATGCAATATGTCGTCACCAATACAGTCTCATTCGATGATTATATGGCAGGTATTGTCGAGACAAACGATAGCGAACCTCGAGAAAAAAACAAAGTCATGTCCATCATCGCCAAGAACTATATGCTCTACTATCTCGACTCCAATAATCGTCATCCATCTATACCTAGCTGAGTCTCCTACAATGCTGTCGATGATGCACGCATCTTCCAAAAATATGCTGGTGCATGAGTAGGTGATACACTGAAGCTGTGGCCCAAAGCCCTCAAAGCGACAAAAAATGAGTATGTCATGTATTCATGAACATTAGCCTTTCTCCCTTACTTCTCCTGTTCGGCAGGATTCACTCGATCAGCAGCGGAGAAGCGATGATGGTCAGATACACCATATCTGAAGTCAGTCCTCGATAGCGACTACTGTAGCACATTTGATGGACATGGTGTCGGTCTCGCTGGTAAGGGTGCATCATCCATGGCACGCAATGGTGCCACCTACGATCAGATCATCAAGTACTATTATCCTGGAGTTACTATAGTAACACTATAAGAAATTGAAAAGTAAGAATTTAGCATTCAACACTACTAATGAGCACCCACGATCGCATCCTCATCATTCTAACCTCTCTCACTCTCATCGCATGATGAATATCACTTGTCAGTTATGCACAGACAGAGTGAAAGGTAGCCGTCCCTATCTCTACGAGCAATACTATCCGCTATATCGGTAGTGGCAGACAGGATGATATAAATATTCACACATTGTTGGATAGCAATAGCTTCCTCACCAACTATATAGATACTATGAGTCAGACTGGAGTGAGCGAAGCGGACAAACAATACGACCTCATCAGCGATGACTCACTCCAGAGATATGTCTCTAGACAGCAGAGCTTCAGCGATAAGCACTATATCCCTAGTAATCTTGTCACCCTCGATCATACACATCTCATCATCCAATGAAAAAAGCTACAGCTCAGAAAAGATGCAGCAGACGCACTCTATGCTCTCGCAGGAGAGTTTCATGAGATATTTGGCAAGAAGCTCGTCATCGTCTCTGCCTACAGATCATATAGTTATCAAAAAAATCTCAAGAGCAAAGGATGCTCAGATACACTCTGTGCTCCTGCTGGTCATAGCGAACATCAGGGAGGACTTGCTATCGATCTCTTCGCTGCGACGAATGCAGGCAGTTTTCTTTCTCGTGCAGATTTCAAGAAGTACTATGCCCGACTGAGTGACAATGCACATCGTTATGGACGACACAATACCTATCAAAAGTGAGTCAAGATCGACACCTACCAGCCCGAACCTCGACACTGGAGATATGTCGGGAGAGACTTAGCGACAGAACTCTATGAACAGAAGATGACACTTGGTGAGTGGGTAAAAAAACAAGCTAGCTTGCCACAACAATAATCTCCTGACCATCATACACTACTCTATCGCCAGCAACGAGCTTATTGCGGATGCGAAGTTCAGCATGACCATTCACCGATACGAGTCAGTCGGTGATCACCTGCTTCGCCTCTGCCCCGCTCTCGACGAGACTGTAGTATTTGAGAAGTTTATTGAGTTCGATATAGTCAGATGTGAGAGTGAAAGTGTGCATGGAGATTATATAATCTAAAAACTATCTCTTCCTCTTCCGACATAAAAATCCAATACAGAAAAGTATAAATCCAACAAAGAACCACTGCGATTTGGTGAATGCTCGGACAAATTCTGCCTGACTATCTTGTCTGAGATACTCGAAGAAGAATCTGATCGTCGAATAACTGAGGAGAAAAATCGCTGATAACTGTCAGACAGCTAATTTCTTGCTCAATCGACGACGGATGAAGAAATACCACACGATGCCACCGACGATCAATCATTCACCTATCATCGAGAGGAAGTTTGTATTCAATCTCAAAAACATATCGATCTTGTCATAGACATGGAAGAAATTCGTCGATATAAGAATATTAACCAACCACGATGGCAATCACCATGCATCTGCAGGGACGACGAGACCGTAGAGTTCTTGATTGAGGAAATTCGCAAAACGACCGAGAAATATCCCTACGGGGATAATCGGCATCATCATATCGAGAAGTAATAAAGGAGATAGTTTCTGACGCTGATTCGATCCAGTATGACGACGATTGTATCGTACTACCAAGACTGTCATTGCGATGATCTCACCGACAATACCTCCGATAAATGACATACCTCATTTATTGATAGCGAGTATCTGTGCAGGATGTGCGATGAAGTAGGATAGATCATAGATCAGTATATGTCCCAGCCTCCCACCGATCATGATCCCGAGCATTGCCGTGATGATAAACGTATCGAGATACTGAGCGATGAAGTTATCGAGAGCGGGATACTTGGCATAGATTAACCTCTTCTGTCCATACATGAGAAAGAGATATCCTGACACGAATGTCAGTGCATACATGATCCCATATCGGTAGATATGGATGGGTCAGAGAGAGAATGCAATCATACATCAGTCAAAAGAATAAACGTAGGGGGGCGGATAGTATCCGCCCCTATTTTTATATAGAAGGATTATCCTATTTTCGTCTTCCCCATATATGGTTGCAGAACGGCAGGAATAGTGATCGATCCATCAGCGTTTTGGTTATTCTCCATAATAGCAATAATAATGCGTCCAAGTGCGAATGCTGTCGCATCATTCATATGGACAAATTCTTTATCACCATTCTTTTTATTTACTTTGATATTGAGGCGACGAGCTTGATAATCTGTCATATAATCCGAAGTATGTGTCTCTCTATATTTCTCTTGTGAAGGTATCCGTGTATTCATATCGACTTGTTTGTAGTCCATCGCTCCCATATCTCCTGTACAAATCATCATCACTTCATATGCAAGCCCTAGTTGAGTGATAAGGTACTCTTGAATAGCGATAATAAGTTCTTGTTCATCATATCACATCTCTTTGGTCGTAAATGTCTCCATCTCGATCTTGTCAAACTGATGTGTACGCAAGATACCTCTCGTATCTTTACCATATGTCCCTGCTTCTCTACGAAAACATGGCGTATATGCGACATATCTCTTCGGTAGCGTCTCCTCCTCCAAAACCTGATCCATATGGATAGGTCACAGAGAATGTTCTGCACTTCCTACCAGCATAAACTGATCTTGATCAAGACAGTATCTATCTTCCATAGGATGAAGTCTTCCCATCTTCTCTGCAGTCTCATAATGTATCATCAGTGGGGGTATTACCACCTCAAAAGGTTTGGCCGACACGGAAAGTCATTTTTGTTTGATAATGTCTGCAAGGATGGTCTCATTGGTAAGCACAGAGAAGGTAAACTGTACGATAGCATATTGCAACATCGCTAGATCTCATTTGAGATAGAAAAATCTTGCACCTGTCACTTTGACTGCCTGTTCTTTATCAAGAAGTCACAAACGCTCACCGAGTTCTTGATGATCCAATACAGGAAAATCGAATGATGGGATAGTGCCAATTTGTCTCACAGAGACATTCTCATCTTCATCTTTACCGATAGGGGTTGCTTCATGGAATACATTCGGCACCGACTTCATTATCCCATTATATTCTTCGAGACAATCGTTATAGTCTTTGTCCATACTCATGATCTGATCTTTGAGTGACTTCGCTAAGTCCATATCACGAGCTTCGCCTGCTTTCTTCTGGGCAGATCTCGCTTCATCGATCTGAAACTGGAGTGACTTTCTCTTCTCATCGAGAGTCAGGAGATAGTCGATATCGACTGTCTTACGCTTCTTGATCACAGCATCCTTCACACGATCAGCATTTTCACGGATAAAATTGATGTCTAACATAATACATAAGGGAAAGAACTAAAATTAGAACCAAGACAAAAAACTCAAAAAACAACAATACGTTATATATAGAGCTTTCTCTCGACGAAATCAAGGAAAAGTACATAGATACATACTATATCACATTTCTCCACCTTCACCATCCTATCCCCTCCCCAATCCACACCATATTCGCTTCAGAGATGAAAAGAAGTATACTATACTAGCTGAAAGCTAATACAATAAGCTACACTTGCTTTCGCTTTATCTCTTTCGTTTTAGTTTTCGTTTTTCTCATGTCCAACAGCATCGTCTCACGCCACTTCCACAGTATCTGGAGATATATCTACGGTATCGGACTCGTCGTCCTTATACTCGCAGGACTCGCATACGGCCTCAGCTTCGGAGTCAATTACTATATCACTACCCAAAGTAGTAACAAACAAGCCGATCTCAACCAGATCCAACAAAAAGTCAGACAACTCGGGTCAGAAGAACGTTTTTTCAAATACGACTTCGCTCAGAAGATCAGCACGCAAGATCGTATCAAGCGATCTGCCCATATCAGTGCTCTCATCAATGTCCTCCAAGAGATCCAGAGAAACGACTATGTCGGAGCGAATGCCATCAGTCTATCCGACTTCTCCCTCACTCCCGATAGTATCTCTCTCAAAGGTAAAGTCAGCAACCTCATCCTCCTCTACTACTCATCCAAAGAGAAAAACTATACGAGCGTCATCGATCGCTTTGCCACACTCCCTTTCATCTCCAATGTTGCCATCAAGAGATATACCAAAGTCGGTAATTACTATGAATTCAATCTCACTGCCACGATAGATCTCAATGCCACAGCAGCAATAGAAACAGGAAGTATTATACAACCATAAATTCACCAACTCACCAATTTACTAACTCACCATTATTATCCTATGCCACCAGTCACACAAACCAATAAAATCTCTGCTGAGACACTCATGCACGGTATCGGCTGACAAGCAAAATCATCCTGAGATGATATCACGCAGGTCGTCTCTCGTGGACAAGATCAGACCACTGTCGCTCAAGAGATGAGGTTTCTCGGAGTGAGATATAAGGTCTACAGTCTCCTCGTCATCACTGTCCTCGTACTGATCTATACTCCTGTCATGGATGCACTTCAATCTACTCGAGCCAATCGACAATCACTCGATCAGATCGACAACCAAATCACGATGATCATAGCCAGACAAGAAAAATATAAACAAGAAGAAAAAATGCTGACTACCATCGAGACACAGAGAGACATTCTCATCAACTGTATCAACAAAGAGAGTCAATGCGACCAACTTGATGAATCGATCAGCAAAAACCTCCCTGTCGTGAAAACCTATATCCAGCTAGGAAATCTCACGAGAGAGAAGATGGATGTCGATGAAGCGAAGATATTGAAGATCATCAACGAGTTTCTCACACAGAAAGACTTCCTCAGTACGAAGAGAAGCTATAACGGCATCGTCAATGACATCACCATCGGTGATTCTATTCCTCTCGAGAACAATATCGTCAAAGTGCCAATTGGCCTCCGTATGACATTTGATAGCAAAGAAGACCTCCTCACATTCCTCGAAAATGTCGAAAACCGTGTCTTCACGGACAGTACGAATAATACATCGGTCGCAGTCCTCTTCGAGATCGGCCAAATCGGCTATGATATAGTGAACTATCAAGACTCCCAAGATGTTTCGATCGATCTATTTGCCTATGCATATAAGAATTAAAACATTTTAATTATACAATATCTATTACCATGAAAAAAAGATTAGAATGACCGCAATTAACAACTGACCTAGAAATACTTTTTAAATTACCTAGATGCTATAGCAAGAATTTCAATTGATGAAAAAAATTTCTTATGGATAAAGGTATTCTAAAACTCATAGACAATGCAACAAAGGGAGTGATTATCGAGAAACCAGAGTCTTGAATACTCTCTTTTGGTCAAAATCGTGAAATAGAAAGACTTATGGAATTAAGACGACCCTCTAAGCATGCGGATAACCCACAAGAAACGATATCATATGATCGAGGAGATAAAACATTTAACTTCAGCGATCTACAGAGATATACTTCATTAGGATTGGAGAAAAAAAAAGTCACGGTAGACGAGTTGTTTCATGAATGAAAAATAAATATGGTTTCTGTTTCAGAAGTATTATACTTTCAAGACGATCATAATAGACGAGGCATTACAGTAAAAACATCAGATAAAAATCCAAGATATTACCTATATCATCTAAGCTACAATAGAGACGATAGAATGCTAGAGCCTGGAAAATACTATAGATTAGAAAAGAAAACCCCACGATATAGTGATTATAAAATGATAGTAACAATAGCCCCACATAAAAGTACTAAAAATGAACTTCCAAAAGAAGATTATATAGATAAAAGTTGAAGAAAATTTAGTAAAGATAAAATAGATAAATACATTACCATTAATGATAAAAAGATTATCCAGTATAATAACGGTAAAACATATATATTTTCTAAGAATCATACTACAGAACTTCTTCACAATAAAAAAGATCTTGTAGAATGATGGATGATCACAGACGATCGTATGATATTAAGATATAAAAAATGAGCTTTAACAAGGATATTACATCTATTACAAGCAAACGATGTATTCATAGTTATAGATACGGAAGAATGAAAAGTACTATGATCGTTTGAAGGAAGTTTTAATAATGAATATATAGAATTTGAAGGAAAACTACTACCACACTTCGAGGAGCAGACAAAAATACAAGAGATAGAGACTATGGAAAATCTTGAATTATCTGCAACTCTGTTTTTTACAGAGGAGAGTGATAGAGCGGAGATAATAGGCCAAGCAAATATTACAATAAGTGAATTACAAATACAGAAAGACATAGTACTTCCTTGATTTAAAAAGATAGAAGTTCCTAGCTATATTGTAGAAAAAACTACAGAACTGCTTATCAAGTCTGAACAAATACTTCAAGAGTATAATACCTTAGAAGACAAAATTACGGCAAGAACAAAGCTCGAAAGTAAAGAACATGAAAGTATCAAAAAACTGATGTGAATAAAAGAACAAATTATCGAACTAATTCAATCAAACGAATCACATCATCTCTCTTTTATAGCATATATCAAAGAACATATTGATAGAGAAGGGTATACTGAACTACAAAAAGAAATAGGAAATGTTATTATGTAATCTATAACGTACGACTTAACACTTATAATTTATAACTCCTCCTGTCATGCTCGACTCTCTCATCCGCTCACTTATATCCTATCTCGACAAATGACCTCTTAGCGTATGCATATAAGAATTAAGATACTTTTTATATCTCATACTATAATACAAATGCAAAAAAGCTTAGACTGACGTGTATTAACCGATGACCTATCTCTACGTTTCAGATTACCTGCGTGTTATAGAGAAGGTTTGGAGAGCTATAATACTATAGCTCTCATGAGGAGTGAAGCGAAAGATTTACGCTATGTTTCTTCTATAGAGAATAAGTGATTAGAGGGATTTAGAGATATATATTATGACAAAAATAATGATGAATCATCGATTACTGTAAAATACAATGGATGACTTTATAAGAGGTATTATAGGGTTAGTGGCGTTAATTTTCATGATTTATTTCGAGAGACTGATAGATGGTCAGGCAAAAAATTTACTACTCATCAATATGGCAGAAAATGAATGTCCGAAAACTATATAGACAGGCATCATAGAGAATTCGCAAAAGACAAAGTAGAGAAACATCTACAACTAGATAAAATAAAAGTCATACAATATAAAGATGGTAAAACATATGTATTTCTTGATAAGGAAACGATAGAATATCCTCATGAGGCAAAAAACCTTATAGAGTGATGGCTAATTAAAGACAATCATATAATTCTCAGATATAGCAAATGAATATTAATAAAAACACTGAGTTTCTGAACAGCAAATGATGTATTCATAGTCATAGATAGGAAAGAATGAAAAGTACTATGATCGTTTGAAGGAAGTCTTATTAGTAATAAGTATATAGAATTTGAAGGAGAGCTGCTGCCATGTTTCGATAAGCCCGCAAAAATAAAAGAAATAGAAACAAGTGATAATGAAATATTATTCAAGACTCTTCTTCTCACAGAACAGACCGAAAGGACGGAGATAATAGGCAAAGCAAATAGCACAATAGAAGAATTAACCATACAAAAAAACAGTATACTCCCTGGGCTTACAAATACTATACCTCTTTATATCATAGAAAAGACTCTAGAACTACTCATTAGCTGCGATCAAATACCAGAAGAATATACTATATTAGAAGAACAAATAAAACAAAGAACAAAGTTGGAAACCATAGAACATGAAAGTATAGAAGCACTTAAGAGAATAAAGCAAGAGACAATAACACTCATTAAATCAGATAAATTACGTCACCTTTCTTTTATAGCATATATCAGAGAACATCAGAATAAGCCATGATATGATATTTTAGAAAAAGAAATAGGAAATGTTATCATGTAGTTTACAATTTAGCACTTAACACTTATAATTTACAACCCCCTCCTGTCATGCTCGACTCTCTCATCCGCTCTCTCATATCCTATCTCGATAAATGATCCTTTGCCGTCAAGGAGAAGATTTTGTTCTTCAAAGAACTCGGTCATCTCCTCCAGTGAGGTGTCGGCATGGCAGAGAGTCTGGACATCCTCAGAGACAATACTGATAACTTCGCCATCAAAGAACTTGCGACCACACTTCGTGATCAGATCAATCAGTGAAGATCACTCTCCCATAGCTTATTGAAATTTCCCCAATATTTCGATGATGCGGATATTGCCACTCTCCAATCAGGAGAGAAGTCGTGAAATCTCGCATCCATGCTCGGTATGATATCGTCAGAATACAGCTTCTTAAATACCCTCAAAGGCAAGTTTATCGGTGCACTAACCTATCCTGCTATATTGATGACCATATCACTCGGAGCCATCATCGCACTCTTTGTCTTCGTCTTACCAGCGATCTTCGATATCGCATCACAGTTTGATGGGACAGAACTCCCCTGGATCACGATACAACTCAAAGCATTCTCTGACTTCTTGACGATGCACTGGATAGGACTCATCGCATCGATCGTCTTTCTCGGTTTTGCGTGATTTGTCTTTTTCTCGACACAAAACGGGCAGATCATACTCTATCAGATACTCTATGGACTACCAGTCATAGGGAGAATGATCCAGTCCTATTATCTCGTCAGATTTGCGAGATATGCCAAGATACTACTCTGATCAGGGATGAACTATCGTGATGTCTTCAAGATGCTGAAGAATGTGATCTCAGTACCTATCTTCACTCCTCTCTTTGACCGTATCATCGCTGGACTCGAGCGTGGCGATTCTATCCATCAGTCACTCCAGTATGAGACGATGCTCATCCCGAGCAATGTCTCTGCTCTCATCAAAGTCGGTGAACAGACAGCAAATCTCGGATCGACATTTGATACCATCATCGCTATCCACCAAGAAGAACTCGAACATTACATCAATAATCTCTCGAAGGTCATCGAACCCGTGATGCTCGTCATCGTCGGATCGGTCATCATCATGATCGCTCTGGGTGTCTTCGGTGTGATCATGAATATCATGGATAATGTAGGGATGTAGAGAGAAGTTCTAAATTTTAAATTCTAAATTTTAAATTCTGACAATGCAAGACTCCCTCAATAAAAAAAAGCAGAAAGCCAAAGCTCTAAAATACCAAAATTCTAAAATTCTAAACCCCCAATGATTCACGCTCATCGAGATGCTTATCGTTATTGCTATCGCTATGGTACTTTTGGCTGTCTCACTCCGTATGAACCGATCTCGTATCGATGATATGCAGAGTCAGAATGAGAGATACCAACGACATGACCGACATATGCACTACAATAACATACTCACGA
>JACCDN010986114.1_pt1 | contig 10582 bp, 10 predicted proteins | sample 7441691 | NCBI WGS metagenome assembly JACCDN01 (sample SAMN15323439, study PRJNA562643) | freshwater metagenome | isolation source: river surface water | place: USA:Blue River Watershed | collected 2017-08-16
AGAGCGCAGCTCGTCTGGCTGCCTCCTGGCGAATTTCATTTCGACTGCCCAAAAGACTTAGTTTCAGAACCTCGGCTGTCCGTGACGGCAACTGAACAGCAACGTAAACCAGGCCAGCGGGTGGGCCACCTGGTTTATATGGATCATCGCTGGCCATACCGGTTGTGGCAATTGTGACCACCTTGCCAATATCTGTACCCGAACCGGATAGCAGCGATCGCACGCCGATGGCCATCGCCTCGGCCACTTCAGAACTAACCGCACCTTTCGATTCGAGCAACCCATTCGAAACAGATAGCAGCTTGTGCTTCACAGCATCTTGGTAAGCGACGACTGAACCGAGAAGCACCTTGGATGCGCCTGGTACCGAAACGAAGTTTGAACTTAGCAGACCACCGGTAATCGACTCGGCGATGGCAAGTTTCAACCCGCGCGCCTCTAACTGCTCGATGAGATCAACAAATAGTTCGTTAGTCACTTGCGCAGTTTTAGTTCGGCGTCGATGTATTGGAGCGCTGTAACTATCGTGATGATCAGTGCTAGATAGATGAGCACCATTTCAACTGGGATGAGCCACGGCAAGTAGTAGTCAAGCGGCGAAAGCAAAAATCCGATTGCGATGGCCTGCATGACTGTCTTGAACTTTCCTCCGACTGAAGCCGCCAACACCCTTCTCTTGGCCACGACCAGTCGATAGATAGTGATTGAGAATTCTCTGAAAAGAATCACGCCGGTAATGTACCAGCTGAGTTCGCCCAGCAACGAGAGCGCAACCAGGGCTCCACCGATGAGTGCTTTGTCGGCAATAGGGTCGAGCAGTTTTCCTAGGTTCGTTACGAGATTACGTTTGCGTGCGATTGCGCCGTCTATGCCGTCGGTTGAAATGGCCAAGACGAAGATGGCAACCGCAAACCACCTCTCGAGACTGCTTTTTTCTGGCGAGGTGAATAGCAGAGTCATAAAAACTGGCACGAGAAGAATTCGCAACAGTGTGATGCTGTTTGGCAAGTTCAAACCGAGCGCCACTACTTGCGACCCGTCAACTGCCAGGCGTCTTCATCGCCGTCGTCTTCTTCGCCTCGAGCAATGAAATCAGCCGGATTTCCAGCTGCCAGAGACTCAAAGGCTGGGCTCTCGTTTTCAATTTCTCTCGCCGCCTGCGCCACCGCAGAAGCGGCTTTAGCGCCGGGCTCTCCTCTGAGCTGCGCGAGCACCACGGCCAAATCTTCTGGCCTCACTAAAACATCGCGCGCCTTAGAGCCTTCGCTCGGGCCGACTATATTTCTTGACTCGAGAAGATCCATCAATCTACCGGCCTTGGCGAAACCTACGCGAAGCTTGCGTTGAAGCATCGACGTAGAGCCAAATTGTGAGTTGATGATTAACTCAGCCGCTTGCAAAAGCACCTCGAGGTCATCGCCGATGTCGGCGTCGACAACCCGAGCGGCCTTGGCCTCGTTGACGTCTTCGCGATATTCGGGTTTCATCTGCGCCTTGACGTGGTCGACGATTCGCTGAAGCTCGTTCTCGGCGAGCCAAGCTCCCTGAACGCGGATGGGCTTGTTGGTTCCGTAGGGGAGGAAAAGCGCGTCGCCCTGGCCAACCAACTTCTCGGCCCCTGTCTGATCGAGAATAACTCGCGAGTCGGTGATTGAAGAAACAGAGAAGGCAAGACGGCTTGGCACGTTGGCCTTAATCAAACCGGTAACCACGTCGACCGAAGGGCGCTGTGTCGCGAGAATCAGGTGAATGCCTGAGGCGCGAGCCAACTGGGTTATTCGAACGATTGAATCTTCTACATCGCGCGGCGCCACAATCATTAGGTCGGCTAGCTCATCGACCACAACCAAGAGATACGGGTATGGCTGAAGTTTTCTATCGCTGCCCTCCGGAAGCTTAACCTCCCCAGCCACGATCGCTCGGTTGAAGTCGTCGATGTGCTTGAAGCCAAAAGACGCGAGGTCGTCGTAGCGTGAATCCATCTCTTTGACGACCCACTGAAGAATTTCGGCAGCCTTTTTTGCGTCGGTCACGATCGGCGTGATCAGGTGCGGAACACCTTGATAGACCGCAAGTTCTACTCTCTTGGGGTCGACCAAAATCATGCGCACCTCTGCCGGTTTCGCCCGCATCAGAATCGAGGTGATCATTGAGTTGATGAAGCTGGATTTACCTGCACCGGTGGCTCCGGCGACCAAAAGGTGAGGCATCTTGGCCAGGTTGGCCACGACAAAGCCACCCTCAACGTCTTTTCCAACGCCGATGGTCAGTGGGTGCAGGTTTTGCTTGGCCGCCTGTGAACGAAGCACATCGCCGAGCGAAACTATCTCACGGTCGGTGTTAGGAATCTCGATTCCGATAAGCGACTTGCCTGGAATCGGTGCGAGAATTCTTACCTCGTTGCTTGCCACGGCGTAGGAGATGTTGTTTGTCAGCCTGGTGACGGCCTCAACTTTCACGCCGGGCGCAAGTTCAACTTCGTAGCGAGTAACGGTTGGGCCGCGTGAGAAACCCACAACCCTTGCGGCTACGTCGAATTCACCAAAGACGCTGTCGATTGATGCAACTATCGCATCGTTGGCCGCCGTTTTTGCCTTGGGCGGAGTACCAGGGGTTAGCAGATCATTAGATGGCAGCACATATGGTTTCAAGCGCATCGGCTTAGCAGGCTCTGCGGCGGGCGTCTCAATCACGGCTGTCTGCTCAGCAGCAGAAATGTCAATTGGCTCGGTCTTTGGTTCGGCAACTTCAAACTGCTCACCCGGGTCAACACTGTCGACTGATGCAACATCTTGCTCAGCCTGCTGATTGAAAAGCGCGTCTAGCGCATCGGCGTCGTCGGGATCAGCGCCATCGGTGAGAACTGCCTTTTCAAAAGCGCTTTCCGATCCTTTACCGCGACGCCACCAGGGAACCTTCGTTCCGTCGAAGGCATCTGGAATCTCGTCTTCATCGATTGTGGTCTCTTCGGTTTTGGTCTTCGCTTCGCCCACGAGGTAGCTTCGAAGATCGCGCAGTCGCTCAGGTATTCGAGTGGGTGCCGTCTTGGTCATGATCAAGATTGAACCTACGAGAATAAGCGCCATTATCGGCACAGCGCCCCAAACCGTGATCGTGTTGAGAAACGGCCAAGAAATCAACCAGCCGAAGAGCCCGCCATTGTAGGCAAGCTTCCACTCCCCTTGGCTTGGTTGCGGTTGCGAGCCGAGCAAATGAAAGAAGCCGCTGATTGAAACCAAAAACAAAAACAGGCCGACACCGATGCGGCTGTTGTCTTTGACGGTAGAAGGATGCCGCATCAGGTAGATGGCGAAAATCACCATTACAACCGGAAGCGCAAGAGCAAGTTTTCCGAATAGCAGGCCAAAGGTGACCACGTGCAGCCCAAGGGCCCATTCTTCGTTGATTAGAAACCAACTGAAAACAGCGCCGGCAATTGCCAGCAAAATCATAAAGAATGGCAGGCCGTCGCGTCGGTCTTCTTTGGCAATCTGGTCTGGGCTGAGGGCGCGTGCCGCAGCCCCCACCGCATGGGCGAAAACCATGTAAATTCTCGCGGCTAGGTTTTGCGAATTACCCTCGCTGGCCGGCTTTCGGGTGCGACTAGCGCCGGTTCTCGCCGAACTTTTGGGCGTGGGTTTGCGCGTAGCCATGCCACAAACTTTAACAGCGACCCCAGACAAAATGCGGGAGGCAGGCGGGGCTAGTCGACGATAACCACCGGGATGATCATCGGACGACGCCGGTGAGCCTTGTTAACCCAGGTGCCGATTGTTCTGCGAATCACCTGCTGCATGGCATAGCTGTCACGGATGCCTTCGGCAGCTGCCTGAGCCAGTGCCAGCGAAATCTGTGGTTTTACGTCATCAAAAACGTGGTCTTCTTCGGCAAACGCTCTGGCGCGAATCTCGGGACCAACCTTGACTCGCCCGGTCTCGCCATCGATTGTGCAGAAAATCGAGATGAAGCCCTCTTCGGCTAGAACCCTTCGATCCTTTAGGTCTTCCTCAGTGATTTTGCCAACTGTCTTTCCGTCGACAAAGAGCAGGCCGCACTCGACCGCGCCGACCACCTCGGCGATTCCGTCGGCGAGGTCGATAACCCAGCCATCCTCGGTTATCAGCACCCGCTCGTGGGGAACTCCGGTTTGCTCGGCCAACTTGCCATTGGCGATGAGGTGGCGATACTCGCCATGCACCGGCATGACGTTCTTGGGCTTCAAAATGTTGTAGCAGTAGAGCAACTCACCGGCGGCGGCGTGACCCGACACGTGAACCTTGGCATTGCCCTTGTGCACCACATTCGCACCGAGTTTGGTCAATCCGTCGATTACACGGTAAACGGCATTTTCGTTGCCAGGAATGAGCGAGCTGGCGAGTATGACGGTATCGCCCTCGCCGATTTCAATTTCGTGTTCTAGGTTTGCCATGCGCGAGAGAACTGCCATTGGTTCACCCTGTGATCCGGTTGACATGTAAACAAGTTGATTGTCAGGAATGTCAGTGGCGTGCTTCGAATCGATAAGAACACCTTCGGGAACATTTAGGTACCCCATTTGCTGCGCAATCTGCATGTTGCGAACCATGCTTCTGCCGACCAGGGCCACTTTGCGATTGTTTGCGATTGCCGCATCGACAACCTGCTGAACCCTGTGCACGTGACTCGAGAAAGAGGCAACGATCACACGACGTTTTGAGCGTGCGATGACGTTTTCGATCACCGGCCCGATATCTTTTTCAAGCGGTGTGAAACCTGGAATATCGGCGTTGGTTGAATCGCTCATAAACAGGTCGAGCCCGGCCTCGCCTACTCGGGCGAAGGCGCGTAGGTCGGTGAGTCGACCATCCAGCGGCAACTGATCCATTTTGAAGTCACCGGTGTGCAGCACCGTTCCGGCTACAGTCTTGATAACCACGGCTAGGGCGTCTGGAATGGAGTGATTAACCGCGATGAACTCGAGGTTGAAGTCGCCGTATTTTTTGACCTGCCCCTCGGCGGTAACCATGACGTTTGGGGTAATGCGGTGTTCTTTTAGCTTGGCCTCGACGAAAGCCAGAGTCAGGGCTGAACCAATGATCGGAATGTCTTCTCGCAGCCTGAGCAGATAGGGCACGCCACCGATGTGATCTTCGTGCCCGTGAGTCAAAACAATGGCAAGCACATCATTCATGCGTTCACGGATGTAGCCGAAGTCGGGCAAAATCACGTCGATGCCGGGCTGGGTCTCCTCGGGAAAAAGCACACCGCAGTCGACGATAAGCAGTTTGCCGTTGATCTCAAAGACGGTCATGTTGCGACCAATCTCGCCGATTCCGCCGAGCGGAACTATGCGCAGAACCTCTTTTCTTAGTGGAGCTGGAGCGGGAAGGGTTAGAACCACAGGTTCAACCTCCTAGTGTTGGTCGACGCGCTTAGCGTGTGGTGCCGGCTACCTTGGGTAGCGCGCCACCAGCAGCTGCGTTGCGGTCTGGGCGGAAGTTCTCAAAACTTAGGCCTGTTATTGGGCCAACCTTGTCGATGTCTTGCTCGATGCGTGCTGCCTCTGACTCTTCAGGGCCAACGAGCGGTAGTCGAACGCGAGGGCTGTTTATGAGGCCCAAGCCGTGCAAGATATATTTCGAGGCCACAGTGCCGGGCACGTGGTTCATCGCGGCGCGAACCAGAGGCTCAAGCGAGTTGTGAACCTTTTGAGCCGCGTGAAAATCGTTGCGGTTAGTGGCGTCAATCATCTCTCGGTATGCCGCTGGTGCGATGTTTGCCGTGACACCAATCAGACCGGTTGCGCCGATGGATAGGTGTGGAAGAACGTTGCTGTCGTCACCAGAGAAGTAAAGCAGATCGGTCTCATTCATTACACGCGATGCCTGAGCTAAGTCACCCTTGGCATCCTTGATGGCAATAATGTTTGGATGCTTAGCGGCTCGAAGAATCGTCTCGTAAGCAATTGGAATTCCGGTGCGGCCGGGAATGTCATAGAGGATTACCGGAAGGTCGGTTGAGTCTGCGATGAGGCGAAAGTGAGTTAGCACACCCGCCTGAGTCGGCTTGTTGTAGTAAGGAGTGACGATCATCACTCCGTCAGCGCCAGCTTTTTCGCTTGCCTTGTAGAGCTGCATCGCGTGCGCGGTTTCGTTGGAGCCACCGCCCGTGATGATTTTTGCTCGACCCGCGGCTACCGATTTGCCAACCTTAACCAACTTGAGTTTCTCATCGTCGGTTAGTGTGCTGGTCTCGCCAGTTGTGCCGGTTACAACAACGCCGTCGGCACCGTTTGAAATCACATAGTCGATGTGTTTCTCGGTCGCAGGCCAGTCAACTTCACCCTCCGAATTCATCGGAGTCACAAGTGCCACTAGCACCTGACCGAAGATGTTTTTGTTCTGCGCCATGACTAAAGAGTAGCGACTACGGCGCTACGCGACCATTCTCGTTGAACGCAGCATAGGTGTAAGGCATGAGTTTGGCCCAAAATTCTTCCATCTTCTCGGCACACATTTCGATTTCGCGCTGAGGGAAAGAAGGAAAGTGAGTACCCTCGCGCTTGGTGCGAAGGCTCAGGAAGTTCATCAGGGCACGAGCGTTCATGGTGACATACATGCTCGAGTAGATGTTTAGCGGTAGCACGATTCGAGCGACCTCTCGAGCCACACCAGCTTCTAGCATTCGCTGGTAGGCCTCGTAGGCCTGAATCGAAGCGGTGCGAGATTCTTGCTCGACCAGTGCGGTTTGCTCGGCAGTGCCAGGGATGAAGTCGTAGCTGCCGGTCTTGCCGATTTGAATAAGGTTGCGATCTGGGCCGGGCACGTAAAACACCGGGCTTAGCTCTTTGTAGCGACCCGACTCTTCGTTGTAACTGGCAATTCGGTGGCGCTGAAACTCGCGGAAAACGAAAATTGGTGCCTGCACATAGAAGGTCATCGAGTTGTGCTCGAAAGGTGAGCCGTGACGGTCACGCATTAGGTAGTTAATCAGGCCCTTGCTGCGCTTTTCGTCTTCGCTGGCTTCAGTTTTTGCCGCAGCGGCCTCAAGCGTCTGCTCACCCTGAGTTGAAACACGAGCGGCAAACAGCACGTCACTGTCTGATGCGCTTGCGCGCACCATCTCGACGGTTACATCACTTCTAAATTTGATCTCTGACACGCCTTATAGCCTAGCGGCGAGGTGAGGTAATAAATCGCAACGGTGGCTGCCCCGAGCACTCGTGCGAGAGAATGTATCTATGCCTGTCGAAGCCCGAATTGCCCTTGTGGCCGCGGTCGTGCTCTTGGCTGTGCTGGCGGGTCTAATCTGGCGAGCGAGAAGTGGTCGGGTCAAAAGAGTTGAAAACGGGCTGCTTGTCGACCTGGCTAGATTGGGCGCAACCAAAAATGGAGAGCCGGTAACCAGCTTTGGCTCCCGCCTGACATTTCTGCAGTTCTCGACCGAGTTTTGCACCCAGTGCGTGCAAACCGCTAGGGTCTATCGAGAGCTAGAACAACAGAGCGAGGGCATTCTGCACATCGAACTAGACATCACAAATCGGCTCGACATCGCCAAAGAGTTCAACATTTTGCAAACCCCAACCACACTGGTCTTGGATTCTTCTGGGCGCGTAACCTCGCGCATCGGTGGAGCAACCAAGGCACAGACAATCAAAGATGAGATAGGACAATTCGATATCTAATGGCAAAGTCACAAGGACAAATCGACCCACGCGGCCCACGATTCGGAGCAGCAATTACGGCCGTACTGGTCTTGATCACTTTTTTCTTGGCGCTCGATCAGAGCACCAGCGCATTGGCTTACGCGCTGTTCGCCTACGTCTGGGTTTCATTTCTTTGGGGTGCACTGTTTGGCAATTCGCGACACCCTTACGGTTGGTTGTTCAGAAAGTTTGTGCGACCGAGACTTCAGGCTGCCAAAGAACTTGAAGACGCACGACCACCGAGATTCGCCCAGGTTGTTGGTTTATTCGTCGTGAGCGCCGGATTCGCTCTAGCCTTTTCTGGAGTTGAAGCTGGAATTGCCATCGCCGCTGCGGCCGCCTTCGTTGCGGCATTCTTGAATTCGGTTTTCAACTACTGCCTCGGCTGCCAAATGTACCTTGGGCTTCGCCGAATCGGCATAATTCGCAAATAGCAGGCTCAGAGCGAGGCCTTGGCGTCTAGCGCCAGGGCCTTTCTCATTGCCCTTCGAGCTCTTGTCCGATCGCCCGCCGCGTCGTATGCCAAGCCGAGCGAAAACCAAGCCAACACGCTTTCGGGTTCGCGTTTTGCAGTTTCGGCATAGGTTTCAAAAACGCGATCGGCCGATTCCCGAGTGGGCCTACCACTCGGGCGATATTCGAATTCGAATATCGGCCAGTTTCCAGCCTTCTCGATCTTCGTGGCAAGTTTTTCTATTTTGAAGCCGAAGATAAATTCACGGATGGTTGTCCAGAGCGCAAATGCGGGAAAGACAAGAATCAAGAAACCCATCAACCTTGCAACCGGCTCATTTACCGAGATCAGGGTTAGCGCGGTGTTGGTTAGCAGAATCGTGTAGGTAAGGGTGAGAAATCCCATAAAGAAAGCGCCTAGTTTGGCGTTGTATTTCATGCAAAAACCTTTACAGGCCCAAAACGCTTTGCAGCCCAACGGTCAATCCCGTTGCTTTTGCTGCGTAACGAATTGAAGCGAGAATGCCCGAACTGTAGGCGCGCACCGATGAGGTTTCGTGGCTCAGGGTCAGCAACTCGCTCTCAGCGCCGAGCAATACCTCTTGCTTGGCCGATACTCCATTAATGCGAAGGCTGTGAATCGGAACTCCAGCCACGATCTCACCCCTTGCCTGCTGACCAACGCCCGGCAACAAGATTGGCTTGCCAGCGCGCTGCTGGGCGATTAACTCGGCTGTGCGAACAGCGGTTCCAGACGGAGAGTCAACTTTTCCGGCGTGATGCGCCTCGACTATTTCAATTGAGTCGAAGAACACTGCGGCCTCACTGGCGAACTTTGTTGCGAGCATTGAGCCGACAGAGAAATTGGCACAACAACAACTGCGGCCGATGATTCCTGAAGTTTCTTTTCGAGCTGCTGCAGGTGGGTGGCCGACCAGCCGCTGGTGCCGACAACTAAGCGCTGATTGTTTTCGACTGAAAATGCAGCGACGGCTTGGCTCACATCGAAGCGGGTGAGGTCAATAACTACGTCAGCGCCCAGGGTCTGAGCTATGTCACTCTTTGAGTCGAGTGCGGCGAAAAGCGAAAGATCTTGAGCGCCTTCGATTAGTTCGAGTGCCAATTTGCCCATTCGACCGGTTGCGCCGACTACCGCTACTGAGATGCTCATGTGGTCAAACCTACCAATTGGCTTTCAAACTGCACTAGAGAAAAGGTTCGAAGGTTTTTTCTTCGACATCGCCAACGGCAACGATCGTGCGCTCACCGAGCAGCAAATCTTGAACCAAACTCTGCACCTGCTCAATGGTCACGGCCGAATAGCGCGCGATGGTCTCGTCTAGGTCAAAGAATTCGCCGGTTGACATCTCTGAGCCAACCAGACGACTCATACGTGCCTGACTGCTCTCAAACTTCAGCGCAAGCCCACCAGAAATGTTTCCTTTGGCGAGTTCGAGTTCGTCTGCAGTGATGCCGCTCTGGGCGATTTTCTCAAACTCGTCTAGCATCAGTCGGGTAACCTGCTCGGCCTTTGCCGGAGAACAGCCGGCGTAAAGCCCAAAGGTAGATGCATCGCTGTAGCCCTGGTTAAACGAATACACGCTGTAAGCGAGTCCGCGTTTCTCGCGAATCTCTTGAAACAACCTTGATGACATGCCGCCGCCGAGAACTGTGTTGAGAACACCCATGGCGAAACGTCGCTCGTCACTGCCGATGATGCCGGGCATGCCGAGCAGAATATTTGCCTGTGCAATTGGTCGCTTAATTACCTGCAGCGGTTGGCCGCGAGTTATTTTGGCCTGCTGGTTGCTTCTTCGAGCAACTGGGGAGGCGGCCAAGCCTAGATCCCAGCCGGCTGCCGAAAGCTCTTTTTCTACCAGGGCGACGAACTCTGAGTGCTTCACTCCCCCGGCAGCAGCAACCACCAAATCTTGCGGGCGGTAGTTCTGTTGATAGTGCTGCCAGACGGCATCGCGAGTTACAGCACCGATGGTTTCTTTGTTGCCACCAATTGGGCGACCAAGTTCATGGTTGCCAAGCACAGCCTCGGAGAACGCTTCATGCGCTACATCCTGTGGGTCGTCGTCGTTCATGGCCAGTTCTTCGAGAATTACCGTGCGCTCGTTTTCGAACTCAACCTCATCAATTAGCGAAGATGTCAGCATGTCGGCGATGACGTCAACTGCAAGAGGTAGGGCCTTGTCTTGCACTCGCGCATAGTAGCTCGTGTGCTCTTTTCCGGTTGAGGCATTCGAAGAGCCACCAACGCTGTCGAAGGCAATGGCGATGTCAAGTGCGCTTCGACGACCGGTTCCCTTGAACAACAGGTGCTCAAGAAAATGGGTGCTGCCAAAGTGCCCGTTGGTTTCGTCGCGGGAACCTACCGCCACGGAAAATGATATGGCAACGCTTTGCGACCCCGGAATGTGCTCGGTTAAAACGCGA
>JACCDN011195469.1_pt1 | contig 10582 bp, 9 predicted proteins | sample 7441691 | NCBI WGS metagenome assembly JACCDN01 (sample SAMN15323439, study PRJNA562643) | freshwater metagenome | isolation source: river surface water | place: USA:Blue River Watershed | collected 2017-08-16
AGCAAGACAAAGCAGTCAATGAATGAACACAGTCCATCTGAAGAATGGACCCTACTTAAAGGCTTGCCGCAAAAGCTTCCAAAGTTAAGAACACCACGCAGACTCGTGACACGTAGTGGATCACGAGTACGTGGTGTACATAGTTCTCTTCGTCACGGCGTTGCGATGGAATGGGAAACGCCAGAAGAGTCGGTATTGATTCAAGTATTGGATGCGTCGCCATCTACCCAATGGCTAAGAAGTCAAGTTGGAACCTTTGAAATTGAATCAATCAAAGGGTGTTTTGAATACACACCAGATGTAGCAGTAATGCGATTTGGAGAGGTAACTTTCATTGAGTGCAAACCAGGAGATGTGATAGCGCTCGATGTGTGGACAAAAAAGTTCCACGCAATTTCATCGTATTTACGAGAGTTCGAGATCAACTTTGTCGTGTTACCGAACGAAGTTTCTCCATCCGAAGTGGTTCAAGAGAATGTGAATTTCGTTCTCAGGAGTGGAGGCGCGCTGCAGTATCCATTGTCAAAAAGAAAGGAGGATAGGGAGTTACTTATAAAGCATCGCCCTCAAACCTTTCGGCGAATTAACAGATCTGCTTGGTCCGCAATCAGCCAGAGGAGTGATCAGTCTAGGTTTGATGTTCATAGATATGAACGAACCAGTTACGTCGAGAACATCAATTCACTTTGAGTTTGAGGATCACTTAGATGCAACTAATTACATTCGCACCTGGCAAGAAGGTCTTGGTCAGCGGCAAGAGCTATTCGGTTACAGGTATTTCAGATAACGATGTAGTGCATTTGTTAAGCGCGGACAGCATTGAGCGCAAAGCAAATCTTGAAACTCTTCATGACTGGTATCAGACAGGAAATCTGAAACCTGTAAAAGAAGATAGCTCAGGTAACAGAAGATCAAAACGTGAAGACATAAAAGTCATCAGACGAAACGAGAACCATTCGGAAAAAGCCAAAGAGCGCGGTTTAGTCAAGAAAGCCTACCTTAAAGCTGTCGCAGAAAACGCAGTGAAGATCGACGACAACGATCAGAACTTCAAACAGGTAATGTCACAAGTCGCAGCTCAATACGGTGGGAGCGTGCCCTGCGCAAGATCAATTTACCGTTGGATCAAAGATATTCAATTTGGGAGTGACGAATCGAAATTTATACCAATGTGGTGTTTGAGGGGAGGCAAAGGTAAGAGCCGACAACATGAGGAGGTCCAAAGACTGATGGAGGAGGTCATTACCAACGAGTACATGACATCTGCAAAAAAGTCGATAAATGCCTGCCATCAAATTTTGAGCGCACGAATTGATCAACTCAATCAACTGAGACCTGCATCAGCACAACTAAAAATACCTTGTAGAAATACGTTTGAACGCCAGATTGCAAAAGCATATGAGGGTTATGAAGCCTACGCGCTGCGCAATTCAAAATCAGCTGCAGACAAGAAATACCGCTCAAGTAGTCGTAATACTGAATCTTGGGGATTCATGCAGTGCGTGGAAGTTGATCACACACCACTAGACGTAATGGTGATTGATAAGTCGAGTGGGCTTGTGTTGGGGCGGCCAAGACTAACGATGATGATTGAGTGGAAAACAAGATGTTGTATCGGGTTCACTATTGGATTTGAGGGCACATCAACTCATACGGTTCTTGAGTGCGTAAAAGCAGCTGTTCGGCATAAAGGCGATATCCGTGAACGATATCCATCGATTGAGAATGAATGGCCATGCTGGGGAATGCCTCAATACCTAAAGTTGGACAACGGGTCTGAATTCCACAGCTCGACATTTCGTTTGAGCATGGCCGAAATGGGCATAGATCTAATTTACTGCCCACGTAAGGAGGCATGGTTTAAAGGTCGTGTCGAACGGTTGCTAAAGACGGTGAATCATTCACTGATTTCAACATTGCCAGGTGCAACATTTACGCAGTTGTACAACCGTGTAACTGGTAACGACCCTTCAAAGTATGCAGTTCTAGATATAGAAACACTTCGAGAAATTATTCACATCTGGGTAATCGATGTGTATCACCAAACGTATCACAGCGGAATCAAATCAACACCGCACAAGGCTTGGCAACGGCATTTTGATTTGATGAAAGTGGCCTTACCAGGAGACCCAGACATGTTAGAGATTCTTAGCACTGAATTGGCAGTTAGAACAATTCAACACTATGGAATTGAGATGCTGGAGACGCGTACTTTTAACAATGTTCTTTTACAAGAGCTAAGGGATAGGAAAAAGTTTGACAAAAGAATAAATGTGAAGGTTCGTTACAACCCTCAGAGGCTAGATCGCATATGGGTTTATGACGAAGATGAATGCATTTGGATTGAAGTTAAGAACTCAGATCCAGAAACCAGCATGCTCAGCACATTTCAGCTTTCATTGGTGAATCAGATGAGAAGAGAGGAGAAGAAAAAAACTAACGGTAGCTTCAGTCTATTACGACCAATAGAACTGATTCGTCAATTGATTGCACCACTCATGACATCTAAAAAACAAAGAGATCAGAAAAAAGTAATGAAAGCGATGGGCTATGAAAACGGCTCATTTGCGCAGCTTGGGACTAACAAATCAAGTGCGGCGAAGAGCACGAAAAAATTGCGTGATTGCATGCCCAGCTTAGCAGCAAAGTCAAAAACATCGGCAAATAAAGTTGACGAGGATGTGATCGAGAAGGTGCTGGTACATGCAATCTATTCGGGTGATATCGAAGTTTTCCCTTGCGAACCCATTCAACGTCGAGGAGTCCAAGATGGTTGGTAATGTGTCGCAGCTCTTCATTGTCAGACACCCTCAGTACGATGAAATATGGAATCGTATTAGGCGGTGCCACATGTCCTTACAAACAAGAGGACGCATCGAAAATTTAAGAGTGGTTGGTGTTTCTGGTGTTGGTAAAAGCACTTTGTTGAAGCAGTACAAATCCGCGCATCCAAGTGTCTTTAACACGCATTACACAGAAGTTCCTGTTGTGTACGCAGAGGTGCCTGCGATGCCTACATCTAAGCAATTAGCAATTAATTTACTTAAAGGACTTGGGTGTGAGGACTTGAAAGGAACAGCTCCCCAAATGTGGGAGAGGTTCTTGACTCTTGCGAAGAGTTGCAAAGTCTCGCTTCTCATTATTGATGAGGCACAACATTTTGTAGATCAAGGTAAGTTGGCAACGTATTCGTCGGCAGCAGACTTGCTCAAGCAAAAGTTAACTGAATTGAATTGTCCAGTCGTATTTGCTGGTGCTCCGCGTTCAAAGCTTTTGTTTAGTGGAAATAACCAGCTGAGAAGTCGTTTCAAGGCTTCTGTAAATTTCTATCCATTTCGTATTCGCACGTCCATTGAATTGCAAAGGTTCAGAGGAGTGATTGCATCCATCTGTAGCCAATTCACAGAATCTGAACGACGTTTTTTGATAAGCGATGCAGTAGTCGAGAGATTTTTTTACGCAACAGATGGAATCTATCGCAACTTAGTAGATCTGATTGATGGAGTTACCTTACTCAAAGAAGATGGAGGAGTAGTAGATAAGAAAGTACTTTCACAAGCCTACCGCGAAACCATTCATGCGTCCGCATCAGGGGGCAATGATCCATTTGGGGATGAGTTCGATTTCAGACGATTGACAGAAGTCAATGAGCCATATTTTCCTAGTCCAATAGATGGAGACAACCATGAGGTTTACTAACTTCTTGGTCAGACCCCAACAACACAAATGGGAGTCTTCGGTTGCATATTTACTTCGCTTATCAAGCCTCAATGGATCAAACTTTAAGGCTCTTGTTAGAGATGTGCTGCACGAGATGGATGCAGGTGAGAGAAGGCCATTCGGGATTGATGGTTGCTATCAACCGGGAGAGTACCAGCGTATCAAGAGATGTCTCAATGTGGCAGGCAAGTTGCCAATGCGGTGGATATGCAAACAGTGCCTGCAAGAAGAACAACCTGATTTCTACAAGGCAGACATAGAGTCATTCGTTGAATTCTGTTTTATGCATGATTGCCGGCTAACAAAAATATGCCCAAGATGCGACGAGCCGCTTCGGTACGGATTTAGAAATTTCTTTTATTGCAAGTGCGGTCAAGATTTGCGTGATGGTTGTCGCAAAGAGGATAAATATGATGTTTTGCACTTGTACAAAGCAGTTGCGGCGAATGTTCCGCTAGGGGTAGAGGTATCACAAAGAGACTTTGAAAAGTTCAACTTTGAAGAGATAGAAAATCGTTTAGAGATGACTTGGGGCTTGATAACAAGTGACGGCAAGTATGCCAACTCTCTGACGGTTTCAAGTTTCACCGATCAGCCCTTGAAACATGGTGATCGATGGGAACTTTTGGCGAGATTGCTAGGGCCTAACCAATCAAAATTGTGTGCGTGGGCGTTGCATCTCGGCTGCTGGACGAGATACACAAGCAATGAAAATTTATACAGATCGTATGAGCCGATTGATGAAAGATTGATTCCATGGAGGTATCTATATCTTCTATTAGAAAACGCCCGAAGCAAAGGGTGCAGTGGTCCAAGTATTCATGAGTGTGTAGCAGCAGGAAAGCGTTGCAAGTCAAACAAGATGGGAATCAAGAGAGACCCATTTCCGCGTGAAATTGGAACGTTCCTCATGCCAACTTTAGGCGATAGCGTTGAAATGGAGTGTGGGGCGTTGCACTTTTCTCGCTCAGCAGATGACTTGAAAGACTCCGAGGGAATGGATGAAATCTTTAAGGGGGTTTCAGATGTTGATGAGGTTGCCCTCCAACTGGTTGGGCTTGGCGTATTGCAGCCGCTTGAATTGATACATCCAAAATTGTGGCGCTTTGAAAGAGGCGCGGTGATGAACTTTTTGAAAAAGCTCGTGTCGGAGATACCTTTAATAGATTCAATAGAAGAGGATGCCAGAAACTTAAAAGCACGCAAATACAAACTGAGAACTTACTTGCGTAAATCAACTATAGGGATGCTTATCCACGAAGCAAATTTTGCGCAAAATTTGCACGTACTTAAAGCAGAACGATCTATCTGGAATACGACGTTATCGGTATCGCCACTGTGGTGTGTGAGGTCGAGAAACATGCGACCTCAAATTGAGCTGTACAAAGCTGTTGAATGGTCTCTAAATCCCTACGCTAGAAAGGCGGCGATTGTGGCTAATTGTTATCTTGGGTATTCGACCGAGTTAACTCGTAAGGAGTTAGAAATGTATTGTGGTTATGCCCCCGTGTTAAAGGGTGTTTTGCCCTCTCGCATGGGATGGTACAACGGGCCAGGTTTAGGGCCAAGCATTCCTCAGAAATTGCTTTGGGAGGGCGCACAACTTAAAGAGGTTTGTGCGAATTAAAAATGCATTGGCAAGCTAACAGGTTTCTGCTGCGACCGGCGGTGTTTCAGGGAGAGTCTCTCTCATCTTGGCGTCAAAGATCCGGGTGGATGAATGGATACAGGCTTTATCCAACACCAGATGAAAGAACGCGTAGGGTCGATTCAGATATCGGGCTTCAAACAGAGGTGATGACTTGGCTTGCGAATAGCCATCAAATGCCATATGAAGATTTGCATCGTATGACGTTGAATGGTTACGTAGGCCGAGTGATTGAGAAACTTGGCCCCCGCGATCAGCCACGTTGGTGGCTTAGAGCAAGGTATGGAATATCAGACAGAGCATACGGACCAATGTTTTGCCCGAGATGTTTGGAGGCTGACGGGGAGGCTTACTTTCGCTTGATTTGGAGATTTGGATTCATCACATCGTGCATCAAGCATCGTTGTGATTTATTGGATTGTTGTCCTAGCTGCAATAGGGCACCATGGCCATCTGGCCTTGGTGTGAAGGGCAATCTGTCTGATCGTTTCACATCACTTAGAAAGTGTTGGCATTGTGGTTTCGATCTCGGCACAGCAGGCGTCGATTTCAACAGTACAGCATTAACTGAGAGACTTCTTGAAGGACTAAGTTCAGGTTCGGTTTTACTTGAACAAGGTTCGGTATCAATCTTGGATGCGTTGAACAGTTTGTGGGCGGCTAGTCAGATTTTTCTTCGTAAACGTACTAGAGATCGTTTGATTGCATCTGAGGGTTGGAGTCAGATCGCAGAATTAATTAATCAAAACGCATGGAGCGAACGAACGATTGAAGCGCTGAGGGTTCAAGATCGAAGAGTTTTGCTTGAACTTGCATGGGAGATCATCCGCGACAAGGAGGATTCGTTCGCCAGGTTCTGTAAAGAGAAGAAATTGAAGCGATTCCACTTTGACGGGGCGAGGGAGTTGCAACCAGCGTGGATGAATGCTGTGATTGACAGAGAGCTGCCTACAAGGCAAAAGCCGAGAGTTGAAGAGATAGAGATACTTGAATTTGCTGACAAACATCAACAATTAAATGGTCGACTGCCACACAAATACGAGCTGCGAAAAGTGTTTGGTGTTCAGTCAAATCGGGTATTGGATCGTCTATTGGCGATTCCAGATCAGGTGATAGAAGCCAAATTCATTGAATTTTGCCAAGAGATCAAAAACATGCTTCATGAAGCACAGCAGGAAAGAGCACTCTACTTTAAGCATTGCACATACGATTTAGCGGCGCTTTTGTTGTCTCTGCTGGGCGCTCATTCGCTGAAGACTGTGGCTGAAATCCCGGCCAACAAAATAATCCAACGATTACGTCAAGTAGAGACTCTGCAGGACATTGATCCTACTTTCAAAGATGTAGTGCGAAGTGTCGTGAGTGCAATTGATCAGATAGGCGTTCTCAACCTAAAGCCAATCGATGAACTTCAGATGAGGCAGATTCGGAAAAGACGATCCATATTGATAAAAAGATTACAGCTGCAGTCATTGAGTGATCATCTAGTTTTTGCGTCATATGTGAGGACGACTGTTGAAAGGTGATGATTTCTCTTGTCTTGCTTCAACAAAAAAACATTTTTACAGATAGATTGAAGTAAGGCCTTTTTGTGGGATAAATCATGGATGCTTTGACGCTATTAATGTTTTCACACTTAATGACAGCGTTGATGACGATAGGTGCGTTTTTACTCGCAGCACACTTCGCACTAAGGCGTCGTTTGCTTTGGGCGATAGTTTGCTTAGGTTGTTTTTTGTTCTTGATTCAGCCATCAGTAGTTTTAAATGGCTGAATATTTACAAAAGGCAGGCTTGTTGCTTTTGATGAATTTATAGGTTCTGAATTGCACCAAAATTTGCTGCAAACAGGAGAAGAAATGTCCAAAAACAAAAAGCACGGTAAGAAGTCTAAACAGAGCGGATCACGACCTTATAGTTCTCTTGGGCAACACGAGTTGGCAGGTAAGACGCTCCGACCACCCTTTCGTAAACTCGATAAAGTCAAGTTGACATCGTGGCAGGATGATCATCTACCAGCCATGATTTGGGCTGCTTTATTGACTGAGAAATTGTCACGCCAAGATTATCTTGACTGCTTTCGTAGACTGATATCTCATTGTGCGCCGTGGTTTGTAGATGGAGGTCTTCTCGATCAACAAACGCAAACTTCAACTCAAGCAGAGCATATGAATTTCAGTGCGATCCTTGACTTTGATTCACTTGCGCGTTTGCCTGATGAGCATTTCAAGGAATTTTTCGATCTACTAGTAGTTCACCCTCTTGGTAGAAGCGCCCTTAGACCGCTTCTTAGACTCAACTCGCCGCCAGGAATTGAAAGATGGCATAAGCTGATTGCTTGCGATACCGCTGAAGGGGATTGGGAATTACTCGCTGGTGCTGTTGCAAGATGCCTCGATCATCAATCAGAGTCTTCAACGGACATTCGCTGGCTAAAGCTTGCGGTTCCAATCACTGCAGGTCGTATGCGATTTGGCTCCGATTTTGAAGAGCACGTTTGCGAGATTCTTGACTTTCCTAATCGTGGTGATCTTAGATCTGTACGCCCATCAATTCGAGCGACAGAGGTCGCCATTCGGCGCAACCCAACACCGAATTGGGTTCGATTGTTTTGGGATGAGTGTGTTCGAAGTACGGCCTGCATTGATCCAACAGATATTCAGGTAGAGCTAAAACGTCAGCCATCTAATCTCAATCCAAGAATGGTATTTGGTTGCAGGATAGAGTTGTCAGAGCGTTTTTTCCAAGTTAAGTCGAGCGAGCGTGTGGATGCCCGCCTTGATGCAGTGTTTGGCCTCACACTTTATGCGCTATCGATCGTTACAACCTTAGCAGCTACAAGGGCGCAGGAAACCATGCTTGGACGTCTAGCGCTTCGCTCTTTAGTTGAGGCCCGAATAACTCTATCTTTTCTAGCTTCAAGGGATGAGCCAAAGTTATGGAATCAATGGAGGGTCTACGGCTCTGGTCAAGTCAAGCTAGCCTTTCTCAAAGCTCAAGAGTCATCTGGCGATATTCCCAGTTTCTATAGTTCCGATGAGCTCGAGCAACTGGCCAATGAAGATATCTGGCAAGAGTACCTCGATATAGATCTTGGTCATTGGACGAAGGCGAACCTTCGGTGGATGGCTACTGAAGCTGGCGAAAAGGAACTTTACGACAAGTTTTATGGGTGGTCATCTGGATTTGTGCACGCTCAGTGGGGCGCTATTCGTGATACAGATTACGTTACTTGCCACAACCCTCTTCATCGCCTGCATCGGATACCTAGAGCAGTGGCGCGGCGTCAACCAAGCGTAGAAATAGATGCGGTTGAACTTGTGAACGCAATGCTTGGGATTGTGGATCGGCTGTACCCGGGTGAGTCGCAAATACATCTCTTGACTTGTACCTCAGATGATGAGGATAAAGAAGGGCAACTCTAAACCAATCGCCCAACGCACATCCGGAATCTCCGGTTCGACGTGTCAAAAATAAAGTGACGTGCGAGGGACAAATTCTTTAAAAACGATGTGATCGTTTGCTGATTGGAACGTATGGTTGATGAGCTATATCAAGACAAAACTAAAAACTGAATATGTACGAGTTTGATGGCGATAGACGCAAATACGATGCTCTGATGGATTATGTGGCTTTCAGGGAGCTAAATGAATTTGTTGGTAACAGTGCGGCTTTGGAAACGCATGCAAATTCTTATGAGATTGTGGGAGATGTTGAAGCGTTTTCGCCGATACAGATCGAACAACTCCGAGTTGGCAGGATAAACACTTTAAAAGAAACTCTATCGCACTTTGGAAGCCAGACAATTGTTAGTCTATGCACCACTTTTGAGGTGAGCGCCCGAGAGTATCTTCGGGCTCTCTTTATCATCAAGCCGCAATCCATGTTTGAATTCTTGGGGGCTGAAGACTCACGTGGGCATGTTCCACTAAAAGAAATTCTTCAAGCCGCATCTCATAACGAACTTATTGGCAGATTGGCTCATACGGCCGCTGGTACTGCATCAAAAGGGAAGTATGGACAAGTTTTTTTAAGGGCCTTGACTTGTTCAGGCTTTAGTTGCGACAAAGACTTGATTGAAAAGTTGAATGCTCTTCAAGTTGAACGAAACAAGCTTGTTCACGAGCGCCATCGCCCCAATGTTGGTATGGAAGAAGTTCTTCAAGCTCATCTTGTAATAGATGAAGCGATTGAGAGTTTTTGTCGATCTGGTGTAGAAGCTGGTGTTCATGGTCGTTTTACTTGTATTAATCCAGAGATGCGGTTGATAGTAAAAAGCATAGCCATAAACGCACGGCCTCTAGATTAGCTTCATTCTTATGATGACTGGTTGCAGAGTCTCCCGACATTCGACCGTTGTATCCGAACTGATGCCTGCGACTGCTTGCCTGTCATTAACGTGCTTGGCGTTTTGGTCGGAGGCAACTACCGATCCGACGTGCGCTGAAGTTACTGACAACAGCCTCGCGCGCCTCTGAAGCATCATGCCGTCGGATAACTGCTACTGCTCAAGGCGTCAGTCGCCTTGACCGAAACCGATCGTTTCAGCAAATTCGCGTTCGGATGGCAATTGCTGCTGCACAGCACTCTCACTGCCCCGTATGAGACTGTAGGGAAATCAAGCTCTTGCGTTATGGCAACAGCCAAAGTAGTGTCAGTCGCACTCAAATTCGCGGCGAAATTTCCAGCCATCGGCCGGCATGAAATTGTTAGCTCCTTTGAGATATTCAAAGTACCTTTTCAAGTCTGACCCGACGAGATTCAATTTCTCGTATCTGATATCAAACATGGCCGAGCCGACGATGGCAAGTTGCGGGCGTTCTGCGGGGTTGTCGTTGCACATCCATTCGAACAGGCGCGGAATAATGCCTCCACCGGGTAGTTTTAAATTGGCTAGTTCAGAAACTCGGCTCGCAACTATTTTCTTCAAGGTGCCGTCGTAGATTTGCTGCACGTACGCGCCGATGCTCGTTGGGGCCTCGAACTCCTTATCGGTCAGCATCGTGTAAAGCAAGGCCGCCATTCCCCACACCTCGTAGGTCCCGCCGAAGTGCTGATTCCGTTCCCCTCGTTTAAAAACCTCGGGAGGCAGGCCGCTGAAAGCGCCGCCGACGACACGCGGTCCGAGCTCAATAATCGTGAAATGATGGTCCGGCTCTTCGTTGTAGTTGCCGCTGATGACCGGCACAGACTCACCCCAGTCCAATATCTTGAC
>JACCDN010513522.1_pt1 | contig 10581 bp, 8 predicted proteins | sample 7441691 | NCBI WGS metagenome assembly JACCDN01 (sample SAMN15323439, study PRJNA562643) | freshwater metagenome | isolation source: river surface water | place: USA:Blue River Watershed | collected 2017-08-16
GGTATTACCCAACATTTCCTGGGGATTACATCGATCTATCAGTATGCTTACCTAAAGGGCATAGTGGAAATATAACGTTACAAATACACAATAAAACAGTTGCAAAGTTCCGAATGAAACCAGGCGTTGATCAGACTTTTTGTAATCGCAAGACAGAGCGCGAATATGTATTTGAATGGAAAGTGAATACCAAATTAAGCGGAGCACTGGGATTCTTCGACCCTAAGTCCAAGAAGCGTTATTGGGGTTGGCCAGATGGGATTGAAATTAATTAATCTGTGGAGATTTTAATTCTAGAAATTCTTTGATGCCTTCTGAGTCGTTGACATCAAAAATATTTATAGGTTGTAATGCATTTTCAGCAATATAGTGAAATGCCGATTTTTGTAGATTTTCATTTCCTATTACTAGTGGATCATCATTGTGACCAATTGCAATTGGGATACAAATAATTGGAATAGATTTACCTGGACTAATACGCAGAAATCTTCCAAGCCTTTGAATTAAGTTTAATCGTTCACGTCTAACTCCAACATACATGCCAACTTCTAGCTCCGGAATATCAACTCCAACATCCATCGCCTGAGGCGAAACAATTGCATCAATTTCACCATTTCTTAACTCATCAATAATCTCATCGCGCGCGCTGCCGACTATTGATCCATCAATTGCTTGCGAACTAACTGTGCTGGTGGTCAATACGTCAATTGTTCGATTCATAGTTTCAACAAAATCACTGAAAATTAACGCCTTGCCTCTTCTTTTAAACATCGGCGCCATTTGTTGAACTGCAATTCCGTTAGAAGAAAATCGCGCAAGTATTTGGTCAGTTTTTGAAGTTGCATCTCGATATCTCTTTGTTATATCTGGAAATCTCTCCAATTCTTCTAGTTTGGCAATTTCCAAATCAAAATTCTTAAATTCTCTAGAAATCGCATCAATACGTGCAAGTTCTTTAAAGCAATTCTCTACTTCTACTGCGTATTGATAAAGTTCTGCTTCCTCTTCGGGTGTAGGTTGAACACGAACAATCATCATTTCATACGGCAAAATAACTCCATCTGCAATAGCTTTTGGAATCGAATAGACAAATACTGGGTCTCCAGAGAAATAATTTCTTAGAAGATTTCTGTCATCAACCGAGTCTGGCAAAGTAGCTGTTAATCCAATTCGATGAATGAAATTATCAGAAAAAACCTTGCTGTATTCTTTGCCTGTATAAAGGTGAATTTCGTCTGCAATTAAAACTCCCTTACCAAACTCAGGAATTATTTCTACATATTTACTTAAAGACTGAACCAAGGTAATTAAGATTCGTCCCTGCTTGGCTTTGCCTGTGCGTGGATAGATAGAGCTAATGTCGCCACCAAAAGTATCGACAAACTGCCCTAAACCGGCTCTTATAAAATTCCTTTTCCACTGTTCCTGTAGTAATTTTCTTGGTACTACAAGTACCACCGCTTTACCCATTGACAGTGCTTCTTTTGCAATAGCGATCCCTACTTCTGATTTACCAGAACCAGTGGCTGCCTCAACCATGCCTACTCGACCATGACGAGTCCAGGCTTTAATTGCTTCAATCTGCCAGGGCCATAATGATCTACCGTCGCGATGTCCATGGCGATCAAAATCAAAATCTTGGTAATCCTTTAAGTTAAGGGTAAGAAAAGAGTTCCAAATCGGCGAATCAAGGGGCGGAAGTAAGCCTCTTTCTTGCAATCGCTTAGTACCTTCCTGATGAGAATCGCATACGAGATCAGACCACTGGGGAACGGATCCACTTTCAGTGAGCGTAGATTGTCTTTTGTACACTGCATACCTGCACTCCCAAACCTCCTCTTGCGAATCCTTGAAAAATTCACGTTTTATTTCCTTAATACTTTTGGTTCGATCTGCACGGATATTTGAATCTAGATCGCTAGTAGGAGCTCGTCCATATTTCTCACTAATATCAAGTTCCAAACGCGCGTTGCTACGTTTTTTAAGTAATTTGATCCAGAAATTTCGATTATGACGCAAAACATAAATGAGGAAATGCGCGGCTAGGTCATCTTCTTGTGCTGCTCTTTCCGCACATTTTATTGACTCCTCTAAATTTCCCGCAGAATAAAGTTGAAATGCCGCGATTCTGAATGCAACCGCTTGGAAAGAGTAGGACTTTGACTTTACAAGAGCTTGCAACCATTCATTAGAAAGTGTCATTCTATTATTAAGGTAATCGTCGATTGAAAAAGAATTTGCATAAATTGCAATGGCATCGGCTAGGCCTGCAAAACAATAAGGTAATACTTTCTGACGCGCTTCCTCATTTAGCCCAAATTTATTGAGCGCTTTGGCAACCTTTAAATCTATCCATTGGTCTTCAAGATTAATCATGTGTTGCAATTCGTATAAATATTCGCCTTTGATTCGCCTTGTGTATTTTCTTATAGAACTAATCGGATCTTCGCCCTTTATTGACTTTTTGTCCATCTCATTTTGAATTAGCTCAGCTAGTAGGGACGTTTCCCCAAATTCTTGAAGAACATCAATTATGCGCAAAATGTGGTCGCTCGCAATTGATTCATAACTAAAATAGAAATTCATCAATCGTTCAACATCTCCAGAGGCCAAAATCGCATCAAAATAAATGAATATTTCGTCACCACGAAGAGGTGAATCTAAATGGGGTAGCAAAACTTGCAATGGTTCGGCTTCGAGGCCGCTGGAAAGCATAAGTTGAGCAAATTTAAAAGAGGTTGTGCGATTAAATCCCTCGATGCGCAGTAAATTTAGGAAATCGTCAATTAATAATTTTTCGGAGTAGTCATTAATGAGTTTTTCTGCTTCATCCGAAGTTAATTGACCATATTTTAATTTATCTAATATTTCTGTCAGAACAGCAGGCAAATTTTCATTGACCATATTTTAAAACTTCTATTGAATAACTTTAAAGGTACCGATGTTTAAGCCATACCCGTCTTTTAATGTTTCGGCGAATAAACGTGACATATGCGCTACGTTGCTTTCTTCGACCGATAGAAATTGAATAAAGTTAGGCAGTCCCTCGTCAGGCGAATCCCAACCCAAAGAGTTCAAATTTGCGCGCTGTTCGATTGTGATTTTTGGTCTAACACTGAGATCAGCAGCAGCTTCAATGGTAAAGGCACCATCCGGTTCAGAGTACCCCTGTAAAAAGATTCCTTTAACGTGATTACTTTCAACACCAATCACGAATTTCTTGCGACCAATTTTTGCTAATATTGCAGAAAAAACTTGCTCGACCTCGTCCCAGTTCGCGTGTGCTTTGGTGTAATCAGGGTTTGATGTTGCAGAAGATTCTTCAACCAAGTTTTCCGACGTATTAGCTTTTATAGAAGGCGCTGACTTCGCACTATCATCAACAAGAAGTCCGTCTCTAATTGCAAAATATTTGTATAAGTCTTTGGCCAATAATGAAGTGCTGCCCCAAAGTGCCATCCAAGCTATAGCAACCCATCCTGGCAAAGTCCCACCATCTGGCGTAATCGCGGCACCAAAAAAGAAGCTAATCAACAACAAATACTGAGCAATCATTAACCAAAGAAGTTTCTTTTTCTTCAGTTTTCGGTACCAATATGTGGTTGCAAATGGGCTCAAAAGGCCAATGGATCCGTAGCCAATAGTTAAATTAATTGCATAAAGACCACGGTTCTTATAACTAAGCTTTCCAGCCTTAGGAAGGATGCTCGCGATTGCATAAATAATCCAGGCCCATCCACCGGTGAGAAAGCCAAGAATCATTAATTCTTTTCTATTCTTCATCCATTCGACGACATTTAAATTTGTTGATGGCCCAGGGCTTAATTTCTGGTTGATCCCATCGATTTTCTGCTCAATTACTTTATTGACGAGCTCTTCTGCTTTCTTAACAGGGGGAGTAGGTACCACCGGCTTAACCACTTTGCGTTGCGGCACCTGAACGCCGGCAGTGCTTGGTGCCAATTCTTCAATCATTTTTAGGGCTTGTGATGCGCCAATTCGAGCTTTTGGATCTTTTTGATGCATAGCAGTCAAAAGAGCCACCTGATTTATTGATAACCCTTTGTAATCTGGAGCATCATTTTGAATTGAAGTTTCGAATCTATCTTGCCCAACCTTCCATGGCATGCGGCCAGTGCCTGCAGCTGTTAAGGCAGTCGCAGCAACAAATATGTCATAAGAGGTCTCTGGATTTCCCCTAGCAATCTCGGGTGCAGTAAACCCTGGGAATCCCATAAGTCGACGAGTTTGATAAGGGTTGTCTGTAAATCTTGATAAACCGAAATCAATTAACCTTGCACCTTCATAGTAAAGAATAATATTTTTTGGATTGAGATCTCGGTGTACAACTTTATTCTTATGTGCATGCTCAAGTGCTGAAAAAATGTCGTGAGCCATTTGGAACCATTGCGATTCAGAAGCGACTGATCCTTGTTCAAGGTAATCCCACAACGTTGTGCCAGGAAAATATTGAATTGCAATCCAAGGTTTTTGAACCTTAAAATTCCAATCTAGTAATTTGCTTATGTATTTACTATCTAATTTATTTAAAATTGTCGCTTCTTGTAGAAAATACTGTTCATCAAGTCCAGTCATATGGTTGCTCTCAAGAGGATCTAGCTGCTTGATGATTGCCTTCTTGCCCGTTTTTGGATTCTTCGCCAAGAATGCAGCTCCGAAACCACCAGAGCCTTCCTTACGAATAACTTCCCATTCACCGAACTTCTTCGGCATTGCTGGACTCATGCGTGAAGCCTAGTTATCCAAGTGGCCAGGCTCAACAGTCGAAACGGGGTGAAAATCTATTAAAGAAGGGGGTAAAAAGCTTTAATCCAGGTACATGCTCTCTATGAATGACTGGATTTTCTTGAGGTCGCTCTTGGCAGGTTTTTCAACCTCAACCTCAATTGCCTCATTACCGATATTTAAGCGTGTACTCAAGACTTTTTGATCAGGGTTCAAATCAAACTGGAGCAATAATGATTTCATAAATTTATTTACAAGTTCGCTTGATAGCTTTGAAGAGCTTGTGCGAATTTCAACCTTCTTGCCATTGATGTTAAGAGATTGTTCAATAAATTTCTCAAAAACTGATGAGCGACGGTTGGAGCGCTGAATCGGGCCAGTAGCTACTGCGCTTATGCGATTAGCGCGACGTTGAAAATCTTTAACCAAAGCTTGATAAATATCTTTATCAGGACGGCTGTATAGCTCAAGCAATTTGGCAAATTCATCAGATACCGTAGAGCCAAGTCCTCGTGTTGAATTATCAGTGGAATCGAATTTTGCATGAGATGCTACGTAATTGCCAAAGCGTCGTGCATAAGCCCTAGGAAGGGCAAGCATCATCTGATTTGGTGTTGATCTATCAGCAGCGGTGGTGCGTCCAGATAACACATGATTGATGTGCATTTGCATCGGCATAAACTGGCGCATATGTAGTTCCACGGCTTCTAACCATTTGTAAAAATCTTTTTCATCATTGATCCGCGCCGTGTTCAAGCTATTGCTGGAAGCCACCCATCCAGAAAGCTTGGCCTTGGAGTAGCCCAAATCTTGTAGAACTGAATCTGGCGCCTTAGGACCGTAAAAAACATTTCCGATGCCGTTTATCGATGAACGAACATGCCGCATGTAATTGACAATCGACATGGGATAGCGAGTGTAATTAAGGATTGCTTGCGCAACAGTGTCAGAATCTTCTTCGCTTAATCCTAGGATCCTAAGTTCTGCACGAATTCGGGATACGCCCGATGTGCCAGGGTAAGACCAGAGGTTTTGGCTGACCTCGCGTTCGAAATCTTCGCCCTCTAAATTTGAGTAGCGCTTAGCCATCGACTGGCAGTCCTCATCGTATTTAAAGAGCACCTTGATTGTCCGGGGGAGGATGACCTCAAGCATCTGCTTTTCGACCTCACGGCTCTCTTGTCGATGCTGCTCTTTGGCTGCATCGACCAGGTCCATGGCCTTGAGGGGGAGCTTTATTGTCACCGGTCTCCTATAGGTTCCTGAGCTATGAGCAAAAGGTTAGCACGGGCAAGCGACATACCTGGCCCAATCCACGCCGGGAATAAAGGGTAGTTGACACGGGTTAAATCAGGCAAGTACTATTCGAAAAGGTAAGTAACTTACCATCAGGAAGTAACAACTACGGGAAGAGAGCAAGAGATGAAGCACAACCGAGTGGTCAACAGCCACAACATTGAAGAAGAGTTATTAGAAGATGAATTAGCTCTTATAAATCAAGCAATTAATGCACGTCGCAGCCACTTACGTTCTATTGATGAATTAGATCGCCGCGATATCGCACCGAAGGAACGTAAAGAGTGCAAGACCAAAAAGCGCCCTTTCCGTGACAAGAAAGAAGCCGATCACATTCTTCATTTGATCATGAACAATCGCCGCGAAGCCTTAGAAGATGGCAAGCATTACCGCTTCGTCCAGTATCGCTCATACAAGTGCCCATGCGGCTACTGGCACCACAGCTCAAAGCCTGAGCTTGGGGCAGAGGTGGTAAGCCATGTCGCCTAATGATTCAGCTGCAGAGCAATTTCTATCAAACCTTTTGGAATTTATACCAGAACGCGTTTCCGCCAAGCAGACCAATATTCAAATCGTTACCAAATTACCTCATGGATCTTTGATCACCAGAACTCGAGTAACTGTTATTACACGTACCGGTCACATCGATAAGACATTTGCTTTAAAAGGAGTCATCAATGAGTTTTGAAATCACCCCTACCGCAGTACAGCTTCGTGAGCTGCTTCCGGATGTCGCAGCAAGCATGGAGGAAAAACTTGTCCGCATGCAGATTGCAGAGCTAAAAATCGAACGCACTTACTACCGCCGCAACAAAACTCTGGTAATTGAAATTCCACTAACAAATAATTTTTACATGCGCCTTAGCCCAGTTGATGTAGGCCCGGGTAACTACCATGAATTTTTCTCTGTCATTAAAACTCCCGCCATGCGCCATCCTGATGGTCGCCGTATAGCTGCCAGCACTAAAGAGACTATCCGCATGCATGTTGAAATTTACGACGGCAGCATTTCCAACATCTTTTCACACACCATCCACCAGGAATCTGTTGAGAAGTTAATCAAAACAGCACTCGAAGGTTTCTATCAGATGCGCAATATCGCGTTAAAACCACTACCAAAGAAGCGTCCTGTCGCTAAACGCAAATCAAACTCAGAGCAACCGCCAATACAGGATTAATGAACGGACAAACCATTGAATTACTCACCTCTAACAGCAAGGATTTCTAAATGATTTTGACCCCTGGACAGCTCTATTTCATTAATGAGCAGGACATCAAGACTGGAGCGCGCTCCAACTATTACAAGATCGGCATTGTCCGCGATGCTGAGGGTCGCGATTCCAAAAATCGTCTTCTAGAACATCAGACTGGTAATCCCCGCAAACTCTGCGTTGTTGAAACACTCAACATGCCAGCCGTGGAATACATCGAAACTAATCTGCACTACCTCTTTGCTCGTAATCGCGTAATGGGAGAATGGATGGAATTCACTCCCGATGAGCTCCAAGCAGCCATCGCCAAAGCCAACGAACTAAAAATTGAGATGGAAGCAAATCTGCCTGATATCAAAAAAGCGGAAGAGCTAAAAAAGGTTGTAAGCAACGGCACCAAGCTTGCACCTACTCATGATTCAGAATATTGGTACGAAGAAATTCTTACATTCAAAGAAGTGATCTCTACCTGTGAAGAAGTTCTAGCCAAATATGACGACTATCTTTATGTGGCTATTGAAAAAGGTGTGGCTGCACCAGGTGTGGCCAAAGTGCAACAGCGCGCTGGCGCTAAGAAGTTTGATGAAAAACTCTTCGCTACCAAGTATCCAGAGCTTCATAAGAAATACTCAACCAGCACCACAGAAATCAAAGGATCCTTCCGGCTTGCACCAAATAAGGACTTTGTTCCAGACCTTTCCTCATTACATAGTGAGCAAGTCGAGCTAGTAACAGATTTCATGGAGATGCTTGAAAATGCAGATCATTCTCTGGATACCGGTTTTGCACTTCATGAGAAGCACTTAGCCGTTCTCGAAGTCATGCAATATGCCGAATGGCGTAAAGATATTGCAGATATTAAACTCCGCGTTCTGACAGGAGATGCTGAAGGCATTGAAAGCATCTGTACCTGGAAGCGAGAAGAGAAGCCAGTCAACAACTTTGATAAAAAGTCAGTTCAGGCAAATCACCCTGATGAATACAATGATTGCGTAGTTGAGGGCAAAGCCACCGAAGCGCTCATCGTCGAGCCAAAGGCTGCCCTTAAGTAATGGCAGAAGCAGCTGCAAATATAGCGGCGCCTACACAAGTCCAAACTTTGGTCTTGCCGCCAAACTTTGAAATCAGTCCAGAAATGCACAATATTGGCTGGCATTGTGGTTAGGCAAAAAATCCATTTATCTCAATTAATTTTGGATGAAAGAGTTCTTGATTTTCATATTTCATAGAGAATCAAAACAGGATGTATGGCTTATGTTGGCTCAGACATCAAAACTTTTAGTTGTCCGATGGCCCATATACACTGCCTCCGTGGCTAAGAAGCGCGTAGAACCTCAACAAGTACTTCCATTTAAGCCTGGCAAGAATCAGGAAAATGCAAAAGTCTTCTTAAGCGATGTCATAGTTTTTCTAAAGGGCCTACCTAACGAATCAGTTGATTTAATAATTACTGATCCTGCTTATTCCGGTATGAATCAGCACCTTAAATTGGGTAAAGGTCGAATTGTTGGTGATTACAAAAACAAGGGTGATGATGGTCGCTGGTTCGAAGAGTTCCATGACACTCCTGAGAATTATGAAATATTTTTGGCGGAAGCTAAAAGAGTTTTAAAGAATGATAGCCATATCTTTTTGATGTTTGATTCATATTCAATGTTGACCCTTGGCCCATTGGTTAGAGAACATTTCAATCTTAAGAATGTAATTGTTTGGGATAAGGTCAATCTGGGCATGGGCCACTATTTCCGCAGACAATCAGAATTTGTGCTTTTTGCATGCAAAGGCAAGAGACCGCTTAGCCGCAGGGATATCTCCGATGTTTGGCGCATAAAGAGAATTCATAATGCAAAGTACCCAACACAGAAACCTGTCGAACTTTTTGAGGCGATGATTGCATCTAGCAAGAAGAAGAGCGATAAGAAATTTGTTGTGTGTGACCCATTTGTTGGTTCAGGTAGCTCCGCTATCGCTGCGTTGAGACAAAATTGTCAGTTCATTGGCTCTGATATTTCACAAGAAGCCATCGACTGCTCGCGCGAACGTATCGAACACTTTGAAAATTATGGCGAAGACATCCTGCAACCTAAGAAGGCGACAGTTCCTGAGTTGCAGAAGCCTTTTTGGGAAGATAATTGAGCACCGCACCCTCCAGAGCGTGGAAATTCCCGACCTCGCCTAGGTCACCATACAAAATCAAGCCAGAGCTAAAACTCCTTGCTCAATTGCAAGATCGTGACTGGAACAAAGAAACCCAATTAGCATTTGCAAAACTTCTCTCTGAATCCTCTGACTATCTTGGTGAGGTATCCGAAAAAGAGACAGATTTTGCGGCCAGAGATCGCCTCCGTGGTCCATCGACATTAGGTTTCATTAAGAAACAGAATAAAGCTCAAACGCAACTATTGCTTACCGATGTGGGCAAAATCTTTGTTGAATGCGAGTTACATGAAGAGGAATTCATATTCCAAAGACAGATTGCAAAAGTTCAATTTGGTTCACCTTCAAATAATAAAAATGTTGAAGCTCAAATGAATATCAGGCCGATGGGTCTTATGATTCAAATCCTCAAAGAGGTTGGACAACTCACTAAAGAAGAGATGGCTCTTTTTTGCATAACCACTACCGACTACAAAGATATACCGGCAACTATCCAGCTAATTAAGCAAAATAGAGAAGCAATCAGTAAAGAGAAAGATGCGGCAAAGCGAAAAGCCTTGCGCGAAAAGCATCGCATTGACCGCCTAAAGCAGGTTTATAAGATTGATCTAGAGAGCGGCAACACTGATTTACGTGAAGGTGGCCAGAGCTTCTTAGATACTAAATACCGAACCTTAAGAGACTTTGCAGATTCCTCTTTTAGGTATTTTCTTGCAACCGGACTTTTCTCCACAAATTACCATAGACAGACATTCCAACTAGTTAACGCCCGCATCAATGAGAGCGATTTTCTTCTTGAACAATATGGCACCAAAATTGATGTAGATCCAAAGTCTGATTACGCCACTTATATCGATAGCTACTTAGGCAACCCTGAAAAAGTTGAAATTTGGCGCGATAGTGAAGTTCACCAAAATGAAGATGCAAAGCGGCTCATTGATTTCATCATGCTCCATCAAAAGGATGCTGCCCAAAAATTAACACTTGATTACAACCACGCATCAAACAGGACTGAACGCCTGGCGGTCCTTAACAACCTAGAACACCAATCAATGCACATTCACAGAGTGGCCGAATCGATAAAGATTAGAGAGAATTTGAGCATGAGCTATCCGGATATCAAAAAGACTTATGAAGATATTGCAACTCTTCGTAACAGCATGATTGATAA
>JACCDN011003378.1_pt1 | contig 10581 bp, 12 predicted proteins | sample 7441691 | NCBI WGS metagenome assembly JACCDN01 (sample SAMN15323439, study PRJNA562643) | freshwater metagenome | isolation source: river surface water | place: USA:Blue River Watershed | collected 2017-08-16
CCTGTAGTTCAGTTCCCAGGACCAACTCCGCGGCCTTTACCTGTAGAGACGGTTGAACTATATGATTTAAGTTCTGGACGTGTTGTGACGACAGGTTTCACAATAAAAATGGATAGTTATCTATTATGTTGTTTGGGATCAACTGTGACAACAAGATTTCTCGTTATGCCAAACTCTTATTGTGGACTTGAACTGGTCTTGGAAGCAGAAAACATGTTGCCAAGAATAGAAGCTGTGATAACTTATCGTGGATCGACAAAGAATGTCAATCCAGTAAAGAGATTAATAGAACCATTGCAAGGATTTGGTTCAAAGAGAGTATCTATCACGCTTCCAAGAACGCAGAACACAAACTTTGTTGAAGTAACACTATATTTTACAGGATATGCTAACGTCAAAACTCTTACGCTTTGTCAATATTTCAGTTAAATATTTCTGTTTAGATGCAGATAAAACTTCAGATCTCTACAAATTTTATACTTGAAATTAAGTATAAAATTGCTAAAACTAATAATATTTATGGACCGCGACTGTCTTTGTAACATTTGTAACATTTACCATCCCATGTGTCTTTTTTATTGCAATCTTCACACAGTCGACGACCACATGTACCGCGACAAGTTGTTACACTGTCTTCTTCACCAACAACTTTTTCGCATAATACACATGAATTTAGGCATTTGTCACAATAACAATCGTCATGAACAATGTCTTCATCGACTGAATAATAATGACTAACTGATCGATTTATTCCACAACTGTGACATTTACTTGTGCATTTTCTACAAATATTTACTGTTTTACTGTTGAAAAGACATTCCTGGCATTTTTCTGGAATATGACACACATAACACCAATTCCGATCGCATGTACATTTCCATTCGCTGACTTTATCGCATTGATAACATCTACATTCCAAACACAATCTTGGATGTTCATTACATTTCATGCAAAATGGTCGTGTACAATTGTTACATTTTGTTACAGTCGGCGTATCACAATCACATAGACTACATTGTCGACATTCATCTGTATCCATTACTACATAGCAACACCTAACACATTCCTGAAATTTACATTTGACACATTCTTTTGTAACTGGTTTAAGACATATGCATTTCATGGCCAGACAATAATATCTGACAATATATAAAGATCTATGTTATATGATATTCAATTTTATGTGTCAATTTAGTTTAGCGTAACCAGAATTTTAAACTTACAGTAAAAAAAACTGAATGCTAATATGTTTATTTGAGTTGTATTAACTAGTTGCATTATTAAATGTTTGCAAATATAGTTTTGCTCTTGATTTTTGCTATCGCTTTTGGCTGTGAAGACTACTGTGTTGCATGTAGTTGTGCAGACGTGTGTGTCATATGTGTAGTATCGCATGTGTCAGTTATATCGCTATTTTCATGGATAAGTGTTATTGGCATCAATTTAATCTATGTGTGTATAGCAGTTTGGCTATGTGCGATATATAAAACAACAGGGACGTGTAATCTTTACCGTGTTTATTACTTGAACAGACGCATGGTGAGACATGCAGACGCAAGCCATACAGCTTTTCATGTACCAGTTGTAACAACAGCTCCTGTTCCAGAAATAAACAACAATTTAAGTTACTCTGTGGAAACATATCATCCTGAGCCGGCGCAGGCTGTTATTTAAGTATAAAAGACATAAAATATCTAAGTATAAAAGACATAAAATTATGTGTAATCTTATTTATATGACTACACATCAAAACTTTTCGGGTGTTATGCATGTTGACATACCATACAAAGACAGTTATGAACCTGTACAACAAGATCCAATACCGAGAGCACATGCTCAGAAAAATGAATTTCCATCTTTATACATTTGCAGCAAATAGTAAAGATTAAAAGAGTTGCCGGGTACATATGTTATGCTTAACACAAATAGAGACGTGAAAGAGACAAACAAAGGCGTATGTGAAGACTGCTGTTTGAGATGTAAATATGTATTTAATACAGATCACTGGAGTGTAACTGAGTGTGATTATCCACATGTGACACCAAAAGAGTGTTCTAAATCTTGTGTTGCCGATAAATAGAGAATTTATGACTGATTTTATACTTTGTATAAAACTGGTCTTTGCTTAAACAACAATGTCTATGTCTTAAATGTCAATGTCTTAAATAACAATGTCTGTGACAGAGACGTCTGACATGTTTTCATCATTGTCGATTATGTTGTCATTAATATCTTGTTTTGATGTTGTAAACGAGTCAGGAGTTTTTAGATTATCATCATCGCAACTAACATATCTAAAGTTTTCTTCTTTATCATAATCACGTTGTGTTCTGGCCGTCTCTTGTGCAGTTGATACAGTTTTTACGTAGTAGTTTATCTGAAGAGCTGTTTCACTGATGGCAGAACATGTTTTGCCAGCATTATGTGGTTGAATTAGTTTGCTGTTATCATATTTGCAACAATATTTACATGTTATAGACGGCTCTAATGCTTTTTCAAGTAATTTTTTCCTGTAATTAGTAAAGCTGAACATATTGTTGTAATATACAAACTGCTTTAACTTTGTATAACTGATTTACAAAACTGTTAGCAAAAACAATGATCACGTTTATTTTTAATATAATTATGTGTAACGACAATATATATTTATGGCTCAGCAAAACAAAAAACCACAATACAAACCAAACCCGTCATACAATATTGGTTGTCCAGTGATAGGCGCATATTATAAAAGCAGTACGCCTCAAATTGTGTTACCAAATGACAACGTCATATTCAACACGAAATCATTAAGCAGGAAAATATCTATATGCAATGATGATTGCTATTTTATAATAGCAGCAACAGGGAACTTTAAAATAGATTTTGTACTGACACTGGAGCCTAACTCTGATATTAGTTCTCCTGAAGCACATATATTCGGGTTAGTTCTTAACGACAATATTATTAGCAATGGCGTTTTCGGTTCGTTTCAGCCGAACGGTATAGGATCTTATCAGTTATGTGGCAGTATAACACAAGTAATAACAACCGCCGGCAGCAAAATAGGTCTGCGCAATTTGAGTATAATCCCTGTCACATTGACAAACTCAATAAATGGTATAGAGATTACAGGAGCATCAATAAACATAATCAAGATAGAATAGAACTTCTTAAAAAATTGAATAAAAGACATAATAGATATAACTGTCATAAAAATCATATTTGTTATGGAGGTAGTACTTCATAGTAGTAATGCAAAGCTTCCACAACGTGCGAATGTGACTGATGCAGGTTATGATCTGTTTGCGTCTGAAGCAACTTTGATAAAAGCACGCGGTTCTGGTCTTGTTAAGACAGACATATCTATATCGATTCCATATGGTACATATGCACGCATAGCGCCTCGATCAGGACTTGCTGTCAAACATGGTATTGATGTTGGCGCAGGTGTGTGTGACTATGGATACACTGGAAAAGTTGGCGTGCTTTTGTTTAATCACTCAGACAACGATTTCCAAGTAAGTATAGGCGACAGGGTTGCACAACTTATTTTAACTGTTATAATGACTCCGAGTGTGACAGAAGTAAAAAAGCTTGCATCTACAGATCGCGGAACTTCTGGTTTTGGATCTACAGGAAAATAATTGAAATAAAGAGTTGATAATAGCTATATAACTATAACTATTATTAATGTGTGGAATATTTGCATCTGTACGCACTAAACATGGCATCGAATTTGTGAAGTGTGAGTGTGATAAAATAAGTCATAGAGGTCCTGATTCATCATCTTTTACTGTGGTCGACAGTCAAGTTAATTTCGGATTTCATAGACTTGCTATTGTTGACAGAAGCGAAAATGGCATGCAGCCATTCGTTCATGACGGTGTTTATATGATTTGCAATGGCGAGATATTTAACCATAAAGAACTAGAAAAAACACATGGTCTCTGTTCAGTGATGCGTTCTGAGTCTGACTGCGAATGTATTCTGTATATGTATGAACGTTTTGGCATTGATACCGTTGTTAAGAGTCTTGATGCTGAGTTCGCTTTAGTGATATACGATACAAACAGACAACTATTGCATGTTGCAAGAGATCCTTTTGGTGTTAGACCCTTGTTTATTGGAACATCAGACGACGATGGATACTATTTTTCGTCTGAAGCTAAAGCGATTAATTTTTGCAGTTCTGTCAGACAGTTTTTGCCAGGACACTATATGACGCTTGATCTTTCGAAAGAAAATATTAGTATGTTCATTGAAAAGTACTATGATTTTCCGGATCCATTCAGATATCTGTGTTTACAAAGCGGTAAATGTGATTGCGAACCTCCTTGTGAAGACGTTGAGAGTATTCAGTCTTGCACAAGATACACACCCCCAAAACTTGTGACAATTGAATATGAAGATATACTTGCAGCGATACGTGGCCATTTTATTGAGGCAGTAAAAAAACGTACAATGTCTGATCGTACAGTAGGTTGTCTGTTGTCAGGAGGTTTAGACAGCTCTTTGGTTGCCAGTGTGCTATTAAAATTTATGCCGGACGTGCATTTTTTTAGCATAGGTTTGAAAGACAGTGTCGATGTCAAGGCTGCCAAACGCGTTATCTCTTATTTTAAAGTGCATGTATCACATCATCATGTTGTTGAGTTCACAGTTGAAGAGGGACTAAACGCGATTGAAGAGGTGATAAGACAGCTTGAAACGTATGACGTAACAACTATTCGTGCGAGTGTGCCACAATACTTGTTGGCAAAATACATTTCAAAATACACTTCGGTTATTGTTGTTTATTCGGGAGAAGGTTCTGACGAGCTTTTTAATGGTTATCAGTACAGTAAACAAGCGCCAGATGCAATAGAACTCGATCTTGACACAAAGTCTTTGCTGACACAGTTGGCATGGTTCGACAATCTGAGGACAGACAGGACTACAGCAAAGTGGGGCCTTGAGATACGTGTGCCATTCTTAGACAAGAAGCTTGTTGACTATGTTTTGTCGTTAGATCCTAACCTCAAGATGTGTTCTGATCAGATCGAGAAAAAGCTCTTGCGCGATGCTTTTAAAGGATGGTTGCCTGATGACATCTTATATAGACCTAAAGAGGCATTTAGCGATGCGGTATCTTCAAAAGAAGTTTCTTGGTATAGAAGTCTGCAGAACATGATCAACGAAATAATAACTGACAGTGATTTGGCAAACTGTTCATACAAAGTTAACCAACCGAGAACTAAGGAAGCATTGTATTATCGGCAGATATTTAACAAATATTATCCAGATAGGGATGACATTATTCCAAGATACTGGATGCCAAATTGGCAAGACGAGAGTCTTACAGATCCGTCTGCAACAGTATTGAAATGTCATGTAGGAGACTTATAATAAAATTGAATCAGATATCTGTTAATAGATATAGTATATAAATACTACATCGTTTTTATGGACATCATAACCATAATGCATATGACTCTTGTAACAATGTTGGCAACGTCGTTCGCAACTATTTTTAAGGCGATATTAGAGTACATACCAGATATATTTGTTTCAATAAAAGATTTGTGTAGAAACCGAAAATACACATGTTATATTACAAAGTCAGATATGTTTGACAACAGTTTGGGTGGTGCAAAGTATTTTGACGAAGATTGCGTATATATTATGGAAGCGATACTGTACTGTTTATCAACTATTGATTTGAAATCCAAATCGTGCAAGGCTAAACTTGAATCACTCGGCCAATTGTCACGTGATGATCAAACATCACTCAATAATGCACGCAAGTTTATATTTTATCCAAAAAAAGAGGTAATGATAACAGATACTCTGTCAATTGTCTATATTGAAGACCAACAAGGATTTGGTCCAAAAGGTAATATAGTAGAAAAGAGAGAAGTATTTATTATCAGATCAACACTATCACAAACAGATATTAGAAGGTTTATTGAAGACTGTTACAAGAAGTATACAACAAGACTGCGTGATATAAGTGGATCAGGCGGTGCACTTTGCTTGAAGATAAGTTCGTGCAAAGACAGGATTATGTTTAGTCCATACAATATTAACAGCAACACGACAACTTTTGACGACATATACTTTCCTGAAAAGAAGACTGTCTTAAATTTGTTAGAAAGACTTGAATGCGGTGAATTAAACAAACTGGGTCTTCTGCTATATGGTGAGCCAGGTACAGGGAAAACGTCTTTGGTTAAGGCTATTGCAAAACATACTGATCGTTACATTATTGATATAAAGTTGTTAGCCCTTAAGGGAGACAAAGATCTTGAAGAGATCTTTTTCTCAGAACGAATCATAACCACAAACGGTATAAGTAGCCATGGTGAAAACTTATATAAGACAAACATAATTCCTCACAACAAGCGCATTTATATCTTTGAAGATATAGATGCACAGTGCGATATAGTCATGGCACGTAGAGATAAGTTAGAGGAAACTACAAATCTCGACACTCTGAACAGCACTATTGAGAAAGGTATGCGCAAATTATGTGAAGAAGGAAAGTCACTGATCAATAATGATATTTTGACACTGTCTGGAATACTTAACGTGCTCGATGGTGTTGTTGAACTGGCAGGTTCTATTGTTATTATGACTACGAATCATGTTGACAAACTTGATCCTGCATTGATACGTCACGGTAGAGTCAACATGAAGCTACATATGCAGAAGATGACACACGAAGACGCAAATCATATTATCAGGAGATATTATAACGACACAGTATCTAAAAATGTGTTAAAAGACAAGACGATTACACCAGCTGATCTGCATGCATACTGCCAGCAGAACACTGATATCAAAAGTTTAGTCAAACACCTGAGTTCAGTAAATTCATTAGAGTTTAGCGAGAATGACAGTAATTAGATATTTAGCAATATCTAATTGTTGATTATGTTACACGAACAACAATTTTTATTGTGTTGTTCGACAATATACTAGACATAATAATTGTGTTAAGTAATAGTATAAATGTATAAGACACATCTTATAATATTTGTGATAACACTGCTTATACTTGTAATCTATCTGAAACAGAATCTTAACATCAATATAATGACTTTTGTATATTTGACATTGTTGAGGGGAATAGTTTACCAAAGCAGATTTTGGTGGGACGTATGTGACATTTTAGGTGTAAACAAGTCTGGTATTGAACTATTTAACATGATAGAGAACAGGACAAGAAACAGTTTTTACAGAATACAAGTCGGCAACAAGGATATAAATATAGTAATGGATTTAGAGAATGTAAGAGCTATACTTGACGGCTCTCCGCACGTGTTTGGTGTTGGTGAGTTGAAATACAACTATTTTAACTCTTTTATGGATAAGAACGTTGGTGTCAGCAACATGCCAGAATGGACTGGAAGAAGAAAGATGAATGAAGAAGTACTAATGACGAACCAGATACATTCTGTCTTAAATAATCTTATAAAATATACGAAAACAGTAGTGTTATCAAATCCGCTACCGACAAAACCTGAACATTTCAGAGAGATGTCGAGACTGATAACTTCTTACACAGTATTTGGTGAGAAGGCAGATTTGCCAGACAGTTTCTTTCACATTTTTAAAGAGGCAAACAGTTTGTCAATAATTGACGGCCCAGTGAAGGTTTGTCCTTATGCAAAAGCAGCCTTCTTAAATGTCATGAACCAAAACATGAATAGATGTACTGAAGGTCATAAATCTCTGACAGAGAGAGCTGCAATGCTTGGTTATAATGACAGAGAAGAGCTTGTTAACCAAGTCCCTCATTGGATCTTTCCTATATTTGGAATAGTCAATACGTTTTTACCAAAACTACTATGTTTGTTATGCAACAATCCAGAAAGTTTTGCAAGAGTTGCTGAAGAGGTGAAAAGAGTATATGATGATAAAGAGATATACGCAAGCGCAGTCAACTGTCATACACCTTATATGAGACACTGTATTCTCGAGGCGTTTAGGCTTAATAATCCAGTCATAGCCCTTTCGCGCACTCTGTTAGAAGATGGTTATAAATTTAGTAACTATCATCAAAAATTCAAACAGGGAGATCAGTTTTTAATCCTTACAGCAGGATTTTTGAGGAACAACAAGTATTTCTTTTCTCCAAACCAATTTATTCCAGACAGATGGAAAGACGACTGTCTTGAGAACAAATACTCTTCTCTTATGTGGTCGCAAGGTCCTCAAAAATGTCCAGGAAAAGAGTTGAGCATCATGATAACAAAGATATTATTGATATTCATTATAATTAAGCTAGAGTTTAATATATCGAAGATAAGTTGCAACTATAAATTAGACAACAACAATATCGATATTATAAACCACTTTAGACTTATGTTTGAGCACTATGAATAGCTAATGGTCGCATAGACAAGAGTGTCTGATATGGTTATCAATTTTCACGTCTTTAAGAGCTTGTTTTGGGATGATAGCAGGTATATCAAGTTTGCCTGCTGTTTTCAAAAGATCTGGATACTTCGAGTAAAGCAGTGCAAGTGACACTTCCTTACCTTTTGCTTCTATCATAAGATCAAAGTCCAGCTTGTAATTTTTTATAAGATCAAAGAAGTATTTTGGTATCTCTTTAATTACTGTTGAATGACTGCCGATTCTTCCATCGCCTTGTTCACTTAAATGAAATTTTGGTTTAATGCCTCTGCGTTTCCACGTCTCAATTATTGCAGGCGTCAATGCCTCCAAGTCGTCTTTCTTGTCGGGATATAGTTTAGAATGGCATTCGTAATGATGATAATCAAAAACTAAAGGAACATTGTTTTTTTGACATACAGGCAATAGGTCAGTTACAGAGTACTGTCGTTCATCATTTTCTAAAACCAGTCTGTTTTTTATTATGTCTGGCAACTCTGATATTCTTTTGTTCATAACTTTTATAGTGTTCTCTTTATCTTTAAAAGTACCACCACCGTGAATAACCATTACACTATCTTTGCCCATTCCTAAAAAGTCAAGTATTGTCGCATGCATCAACAAGTCTTGTACACTTTTTTTAAACACATCTTCGTTTGGTGTTGCTATCTGTACATACTGTCCTGGATGAAACGTCAGACGCATTCCGTATTTTCTTGCCAACTTGCCAATCTTGTGCAGTTTTTTTTTAAACGGCAGTATAGACATGTACTCTTCACCTTCTTTTCCAAATTTTTGTGCGAGTACAAAATTGCTGCTGTGTGGAATAATATCGCTTGACACTCTGTACACATATATACCGTGATTATAGTTCCACTCAATCATTCTCTCTAGATCATCAAGATTGCTGTTTGTTACCTCTATAAGTCTTGATATCCCTTCTTTATAGATTGTCGCTAATTTTATAGTTCTCCCTGTAAATATAACTGGTTTACCATAACGTAGACCAAGATTATGGCAACATAGTCCTAATTGGATACTCATAATATTCTGAAAGATAATATAAGTTGCAACAGCAATTTATATAATATGTTCTACGACAACCAGCTTGTTTGTTTTACTGGCGTTGGCGTAGCAAGTTTATGTTCGCCACTATGTATAGAATAATGTTATTAAATAGTATATAATGCCTTGGGAAAGAGATTTGGTCGACGGTAAATATCTTTTTTATAACTATAGTGTTCGCGATCTTAAACCAGAAGAGATAACTGATCATAGATGTGGTCCTGTAACAGGTGGTATATGTGGCAAAGGCCGTTACTGTTCACAAGCCGGTTGGTGTAACAATGGAGCTGGAAGCAGCAGCATGTATAGATTTTGTAACGGTGACACTGATAAAAACTGTGTGGCATCATTGTATTGTACTGACACCGGATCAACAGGAAAATGTGTTGCGCGTATTAGAGAAGCAGGTCTTCCATAAAATTTAAATTATTTTTACCGACTGTTTTTAGTTGCAACTTGACAGTAATTAAATATTTAGACAGTTTCATACTTAGTTTTGTTTAAAATTTAGTATAAAAATCAAGAAATTCAAACCTTGCTTGAATCTAAAAAACCTGATAAAAAATTGTGTTTGTCACGTCTTAAAGACAAGATACATTGGATAAGCATATCTATGTCGTGTGCGTTTGATGAATTCAATGATAAACAAGTTTATGCAACTCAGCCAAGCAGCAATGCACTCGGTTACTGTAGAGTAACTGACTGTCAACGTTTGCAAATGACTGCAACACCTATAATTGCAAGCCTAGTTAAACAACCAGACAACAAGTTTCACAGGTACTGTGAATCACATAAATGTCTCTATATGATTTGTCCAAATGCGAAACAAGCAAAGAGAGATTATTGTGAAGAACATACAAAAGAGGATTCTGATGCATTTCAAGAGTCGTACAAACAGTTTAAAACACATGAAAACAGATTCGGCATTTTTAAGTGCGGATCAAATGAACTTGTTGACGCTCCAGCAGTTGAGCCATCTGCAGACGAGCCAGTTGTTGAGCCATCTGCAGACGAGCCAGTTGTTGAGCCAGCTGCAGATGCTCCAGCTGATGTTCCAGTAGATGAGCCAGTTGTTGAGCCAGCTGCAGATGAGCCGGCTGATGCTCCAGCAGATGCTCCAGCAGATGCTCCAGCAGATGCTCCAGTAGATGAGCC
>JACCDN010008438.1_pt1 | contig 10580 bp, 9 predicted proteins | sample 7441691 | NCBI WGS metagenome assembly JACCDN01 (sample SAMN15323439, study PRJNA562643) | freshwater metagenome | isolation source: river surface water | place: USA:Blue River Watershed | collected 2017-08-16
GCTCATCGAGCGCAACACCACAATCCCAACAAAACGTTCAGAGATCTTCACAACCGCTGAAGATAGCCAACCTGCAGTGCAGATCCAGGCATACCAGGGTGAGCGTGAGATGGCTGCATATAACAAGAAGCTCGGAATGTTTGAGCTCACCGGTATTGCACCAGCACCACGTGGCGTCCCACAGATCGAGGTCACATTCGATATCGATGCAAATGGAATCGTCCATGTCTCCGCAAAGGATCTTGCAACAGGTAAAGAGCAAGGTATGACCATCACAGGTGGATCTGCTCTTTCAAAGGAAGAGATCGATCGCATGATGGCAGATGCTGAAGCACACGCTAATGAAGATAAGCAGCGTCGTGAAGAGGCAGAGATTCGCAACACAGGCGATTCACTTCTCTATCAGACAGAGAAGTTCCTCAAAGATAATGAAGGTAAGTTCGAAGGTGAACTTGCAACTCAGAAGAGCGAACTTGATTCAGCTCTTGAAGAGTTGAAGACATCACTCGGTGGAGCTAACTTCGAGATGATTAAGTCAGCGACAGAGAAGGTGGCAACACTTTCACAGGCCCTCGGCGGTGCGCTCTATGCAAATAACGCAGCACAGGCAGAAAGTGCACAACCTTCTGAAGATGGCGTGGAAGATGCCGAAGTCATCGATGCTGAGGAAAGCAAGTAATGAGCGATTCAACAACAGAGGATGTTGTAGAAGAGAATCTCAACACCACTGCTGAAGAAGTAATCAGTGAAGAAGGTGTAGTGGAGGCGCCGGGTCAAGAAGTTGACCCGGTTGCCGCCCTCACTGCAGATCTTCAACGACTTCAAGCTGAGTACTCCAACTATCGCAAGCGCGTTGAGCGCGATCGAGCAGTCGCCCATGAGCTCGCTATAGGCTCTGTATTAACTGAGCTATTGGCCACTTTGGACGATATCGACCGTGCCTCCCAGCACGGTGAACTCACTGGTGGATTTAAAGCTGTCGCAGATCAACTTGCATCTCTCTCCAACCGTTTTGGACTTGAGAAGTATGGAAAAGATGGCGATGAATTTGATCCTCAGATTCATGAAGCGTTGATGCATGAAACATCAGCAGATGTTGCTGTTGCAACAGCTTCTAAGATCTTGCAACCTGGCTATAAATACAAGGAGCGCATCCTGCGCCCTGCACGTGTAGCGGTAACAGAGCCTGCGGAGTAATACACAATGGCAGCAAAAGATCTCTATGAGAAGGATTTCTATAAAGTCTTAGGCGTTGATAAGAAAGCTAGCGCTGATGAAATTAAGAAGAAATACCGCTCACTAGCGCGCGATCTCCACCCTGATAAGACTCAGGGTGATTCGGCGCTGGAGGAGAAATTTAAGGCTGTCTCCGAGGCCTATGACATCCTCTCTGATCCAAAGAAACGCGCTGAATATGATGAGGCGCGATCACTCTTTGAACGAGGAGGATTTCGCGCGCCAACTGGTGGTGGATTCCAAGGTGGAGATTTCTCAGACATATTCGGCGGCGGCAACCCACAAGATATCTTCGCCAATTTATTTGGTGGTGCAGGTATGCGCCGAGGTCCTCGCAAAGGTCAAGATCTTCAAACCGAATCAACCATCACCTTTAAAGAATCTATCTTCGGTACAACTCTTGAACTTAACTTCTCACGAGAAGGTAAGAACCAATCGATCACCGCTCGTGTTCCAGCTGGCGTTAATGATGGAGCAAAGATCCGCGTTAAAGGAAAAGGCGCACCAGGTGAGGCAGGACCTGGCGATCTCTTTATCCTCCTTACCGTTAAGCCTCACCCAGTCTTCTCACGTAAAGGTGAGAACCTTCTCCTCACACTCCCTGTGACATTTGCAGAGGCAGCACTCGGTGCAGATATCAAAATCCCAACTCTCTCTGGTGAAGATGTGACAGTTCGCCTTGCCCCTGGAACCCCTACAGGACGCGTACTTCGCGTTAAAGGTCGGGGTATTACAAAGGGCAGCACCGTGGGAGATCTCTTAGTCACTATTGAGGTGCAGGTACCGCGCCGCGTTGAAGGTGAAGCGCTAGAGGCGCTCAAGAAGTTTGATCAACTCACACAAGAGCATGATGTGAGAGCTGAATTTAATAGCAAGGCGAAGGTGTAATTACAACCATGAGTGAGAAGAAGCAACCAGAAGAGATAGATGATGAGAAGGGTCTCTATGTCATCTCTGTCGCAGCTGAACTCTCAGGCCTTCACCCACAAACTCTCCGCCAATATGATCGCTTAGGTCTTGTCTCACCAAGTCGGACCGAGGGACGCAATCGTAGATATTCACTTCGAGATATCGCATCGCTGCGCGTTGTTCAACGCCTTGTGGGTGAAGGTATTAACCATGCTGGCATTAAGCGGATCATCGAGTTAGAGAATGCGATGGCCAATATGGCGATAGAGGTAGCGCAACTTCGGATTGAGGTTGATGCACTTCTTGCCCAGAACCCAGCTATCGATATCGATAAAGATTTAACAGAACAATTACAGAGCAAGAAGTTACAGAGCAAGAATTTACTAGGCAAGAAGAAGCAAGAAGTTATTGTGTACGAAGAAGAGAATTAATTCTCCCCTTCCACCCATTGAGAATCTGTCCTGCTGGTGTTTTCAAAACTCCTTCCAGTAGTGATGCATAGATATCTCTAAAATCTGTTGTGACAGCGAGATCTCCCTTATAGAGATTACTTAAAGATGGCTGCTCTCCATACATTCCACCCTGCACGCGGTCACCAATAACAAATACCGGACTCGATGTTCCATGGTCAGTTCCGGCAGATGCGTTAGCTGCAACTCGTCGTCCAAACTCTGAATAGATCAAGACAGTGACATCTTTTGATCGCCCTGAAGGTTCTAGTTGCGATAGGAAACGAGTGATCGAGGAAGAGACAATTCCAATCAACTCTGATTGTGCGTTGGCTTCATTGGCATGGGTATCAAAGCCACCAAGTGAGACCGCCCAGACCCTGGTAGGCGCACCTGCTGCGACAAGTTTGGCCACCACATCTAACTGTTGAGAGAGGTTGTTATCGCCACCAGCATTACCGCCATTGACCGTAGGAAGATCAGTAGCGGCAGGCGCTGGAGCTTTTAAGACAGGTGATACTGATTCAGAGATATTGAGGAGATTACGGAGCGAGGTTGCTGCGCGAGCAGCAAGTGCGTTCTCTCCTTGAGCTGGAAGTGAGAGGCGGGAGCAATCTCGTGCGAGCGAACCAGATGGAGTAATCAATCCACCTAAAGGAAGTACTGAGCCACTTCGCTTCTTACCTACAAGAAGCGGGGGAAGAACAGAACCTAGATTGATTGCAAGGAGTGGATCTTCTGGCTGGGTCTCAACCCAACGACCAAGCCACCCACTTTTTGTAGTTTGCGTCCGCTCTGCGCTCTGCCAGATAGCCATCGATGAAAAGTGAGAGTGATCAGAGTTGGGATAGCCAACACCACGAATGATTGCGACCTTCTTCTTATCCCACAAATTCTTAATCCCAGTCATCGCTGGGTTGAGACCAAGGGTTGAATCTAATTGCAAGACTTTATCTGGCGCATAACTCATCTCTGGTCTTAGAGAGTAATAGAGAGAGTCGGAATAAGGGACAACAGTGTTGAGACCGTCATTACCACCATAGAGAGTGACAACTACAAGAATTGGTGTTCCATTGGGAAGTGGACGAGTAATTGCAGCATCTGCAATATCTGTAACACTTAGAATATTAGCTGCGGCTGCAACACCTGCTCCACCACTGAGTGCTAAGAATCTTCTTCTCGATAAAGTATCCATTACGCACCCACCACATATTCTGGACTATTTATTGCAAGGAGATAGAGGCGCTCTGGCTCATTACGGGCAATAGTTAGGGCATCTGATGTGCGCTTGCTCCACTGATAAATACCGAGATTGTTCTGAAGATACTTCACTCGCATATTAGGTGAAGTAGCTTTTAGTTTCGCTAAATCTGTATTTTTCAAAATAGCCTGGCTGAGCGCCAATCTAAATTGAGCAGAGGCGCTAGTTAGCCATAACTCACCTGCTGGCCACCCACCTACATTAGGTGGAGCAAAAGGTACCTGGGAGAGCTTTTGCAACGATCCCAACATGTTATTTACATTCTTCATTGAACTTGGAGTCATCTCTAAATTACGACAGACCCCAATAAACCATTCAATAGGACTCTTCACCATTGCATTCTGCGGGGCATAAAAATGAGGTGAGTTAATGAGTGATGTCACCGCTGCAAATAGATCACGATTATTAAAAGCACTTCGATCTAATCTCTCTGGATAGTTTTCAGTGCTAGAGATAAATCTAAACCAGAGCCGCTCATAGATAAATCGAGAACAATCATCACGATTTACTAGAAGTTCAATAGCTTGCTGGGCTGTAAAAGTCTGGGTTGTTCCAAGGAGTGTTACCGGTGATGAATCGTGGCGGCGGGGGTTGTAGGTCACCACTCCATTGGTGCGCTGTACTTGAATACCAGTAAATACCCGCGCTAAGGCCTTCACATCATCTTCTGTGTAACGACCTACTCCCAAGGTGAAGAGCTCCATAAATTCACGGGAGAGATTCTCATTGGGGGCTTTTGCAGTATTTTCTTGGCCATCGAGCCAATATTGGAGCGCTCCATCGTCATACATCGCCTTGCTCAAAGTATTGAAATTACCTAGAGCATTACTTCTCAATGTGAGATTTTGTTTATACATCGGAAGTGCAAAATTCAACTTCTCAATCGATGTTGCCCAATGTCCATGCCAGAACCACGTCATCTTCTCATTGAGCGAATAATCAGTTGTGACCATCTGGTCCAACCACCAGAGCGTCATCTCCTTTATTTGAGTTCGTATCTTGATTGCATACTCTGTATTGGCAAAGGTTCCAGGTGTTGGACGAGGACCAAGATCTTCTATGGAGATGGAATTGAGATCTGAACTTATTTGTTCTGTGCTTGGCTTAACAAGAAAGTTCTTCTTGGTCTTCTCAAAACCTAATGTGAGCGCCGCTTCAAATTCACCTGGGCGAGGTCCAAAACCAGTTCGATGATAGAGACGAGATATCGCTAACCGTTCTTGATCTGCGGTGAGCGAAGCCATAGAAGGAGCCTAGGGATAGGAAGAGATATATGTAAGATAGCGACATGAGTTCACAGGCACTTCTCAAAGTAGAAATCATCAAGAAAGCTGTAGTTCACGGCAAAGTCATCCTCTCATCAGGTAAAGAGGCTGATTACTACGTAGATCTACGCCGCATCACACTCGATCATGTTGCAGCGCCCCTTGTTGGTGAAGTGATGCTTGATCTTGTGAAAGATCTTGAATTCGATGCAGTCGGTGGGCTCACACTCGGAGCAGACCCGGTTGCAACAGCGATGATGCACATAGCAGCTCGTAGTGGTCGCGCACTCGATTCTTTTGTTGTTCGTAAAGAAGGTAAAGCTCACGGATTACAACGCCGCATTGAAGGACCAGATGTTGCAGGCAAGCGGGTATTGGCTGTTGAAGACACTTCAACCACCGGCGGATCAGTTCTGACAGCGGTTGAAGCCCTCAAAGAGGCTGGAGCAATCGTTGTTGGAGTTGCTGTGATTGTTGAGCGCGGAGCTAAGCAAGCTATTGAGGATGCCGGCTATAAGTACTATGCCGCCTATCAACTCTCAGATCTCGGTCTCTAACCTCAAACTTTAAGAGATTAATCCTACGAAGGATTAACTAGCTGAGATCTCTCTTTGTTCGCCACTCCTTCAGCACCTCAAGTGCAACTGGAAGAACGCTGATCAGAATAATGAGACCAACAATTGGAAGCAGATACTTATCTACCGATCCACTAATTCGATTTCCAAGGATGTAGCCAGCCCCAATTACTCCTTGAGTCCAGATGAGCGCTCCCACCACATTCCATAGGAAGAATTTCCGTGCTGGATAACCGATGATTCCCACTGTTGGATTGATCAGCGTGCGCACAAAAGGAATGAAGCGAGCAAGAATCAACGCCTTACCAATTCCGTACTTTGTAAGCCAACGCTCTGTTTGAGCCACGCGCTCTTGGGTGAAGAAACGACCATTAGGGCGATCAAAGAGTTTGCGTCCATAGCGATGTCCAAGGAAGTGGCCAAATTGTGATCCGATAATTGCAGCAAGTGGAGCGCCGATAAAGAGTGAAAGAGCATCAAGGGATGCACCACCTAAAATCTCAGCGCCAGCAGATGAAGCTGCGATACCTGCAATAAAGAGAAGAGAATCTCCAGGGAAGGCGAGGCCAATAAGCAGGCCAGTCTCAGAGAAGATGATTGCAAGAATTCCGACAAGACCTAAATCTCCAACAATGGAGTGAGCATCAAAGAGATTTGCAGCAATGTTCATGTGATGAGGATAAGGTAGCCAACATGGAATCTACGCAAACCACTGCACTATTTAGCGAAAAATTCCGTCCGCAATTACATTTCACACCGAAGCGCAATTGGATTAATGATCCCAACGGACTTTTATTCTATAAAGGTAAATATCACCTCTTCTTTCAACATAATCCTGAAGGCGATCTATGGGGAAACATGTCATGGGGTCATGCGACAAGCGTCGACTTATTTCATTGGGAAGAACTTCCTGTCGCAATTGGCTGCACGGATACAACAGGAATATTTAGCGGAAGCGCAGTTGTGGATTACACAAATAGCGCTAGTTTCGGAACGATTGAGAACCCTGCCATTGTTGCTATCTACACCTCCCATAAGAACGATGGAAGTAATCAATCACAGCACCTTGCATATAGCCTTGATGAAGGAGTGACTTTCAATCAATACGAGGGTAATCCAGTTCTAGATCTAGATCTGAAGGATTTCCGTGATCCTAAAGTCTCTTGGGAAGCTGCCACCAATACCTGGCTTATGGTCGTTGCAAAACCAGAGGAACACAAAATCGCATTCTTCAGATCACCTAATTTGAAAGAGTGGCACCATCTATCTGACTTCGGTCCATTAGGCGCAGAAGGCGGATGTTGGGAGTGTCCAGATCTCTTTCCTCTAACAACCCCTTCTGGTGTTACTCGTTGGATCCTACTTGTCTCTCTCAACCCGGGTGGAATTACTGGTGGATCTGGAACCCAGTACTTCATTGGAGATTGGGATGGCGAAACCTTTACAACCACTCAAGGTGAAGAGATTAAATGGATCGATCATGGTCGCGACAACTACGCTGGCGTCACCTTTAATAACACAGATAATGGTCGCCGAATATTTATGGGCTGGATGAATAACTGGGAGTACAGCAACACAATTGAAACCTCCCCGTGGCGCGGAGCAATGACACTTCCGCGCGAGCTGTCTCTCTCGAGCAACAATGGAAATTTCCAATTACATCTCCAACCGGTAGAAGAATATTCAAAGTTGCAAGGCGAAGGTGTTGGCGAGAGTGATGCGCTTGAATTACAAGAAATTACCGCTGAGATTCAAGGCGACGAATCACTCACCATTCGAATCAGCGATGGAAATGGTCGTTATGTCGAATGCGGTTACTCTGCAAAAAAGAAGTCATTATTTGTAGATCGCTATCACGCTTGGTTTGGTGAGTACCAAAATAATTTCCAAGAGAGCAAAGTGGATAGCGAGAACTTTTCTTTGATAGCAATAGTGGATCGCGGAGCCATCGAAATATCAACGGATGCTGGAAAGTCGTTGATTACATCACTTCATCTATTAGATGGGCTGAGCTACACCGTTGAGGTAATTAATGGCAGTAAGAGCAAAATAAGGCGACGAAGACTGTTTACAACCCATTCGCTTTAATGCAAAGATAACAGCTATACCAAAGGGGTTTACGATGACTTTTCCAGATAAATTCGTATGGGGCGTTGCTACTGCAGCATTTCAGGTAGAGGGCGCTTCCAAGGAAGATGGCCGCGGCCCTTCAATCTGGGATACCTTCTGCAATACACCAGGAAAGGTAGCCAATGGCGATACTGGTGAAGTTGCCTGCGATCACTACCACCGCTATCTCGATGATATAAAGATTATGCAAGAGATTGGCGTGAAGTCCTACCGTCTCTCCATCGCATGGCCTCGACTCTTTCCCAATGGTGACACAGTCCGTAATGAGCGCGGTTTTGAGTTCTATGACAAGTTAATTAACGCACTACTTGCTGCAGGTATAGAACCACTTGTAACTCTCTATCACTGGGACCTTCCACAACCATTGGAAGATAAAGGTGGCTGGGCAGATCGCCAGATTATTGATGCATTTGAATTCTATGCAACCGAAGTCGCAAAGCATTTTGGTGATCGAGTAAAGCGATTCTCACCAATTAATGAGCCATGGGTTGTCTCTTGGCTTGGATATGGAATCGGAGTACATGCTCCTGGACGAACATCACGTAAAGATGCATTTGCTGCAGCTCACCACACAGTGATGGTTCACGCTGTTGCATCACGTGCGATGAAAGCTGTGCGACCAGATCTCCTTATTGGTCCAGTGCTCAACCAAGCAAACTTCCCAATGGATGATCCACAAGATCCAATCCTGATCCACGCCAATGATGTGATGGATGCACAACAGAATCGCTGGTGGATGGATGCGATGTATAAAGGAAAGTATCCAGAGATTCTCTTGAAGCACTTTGGTGATGAGATCAACGCAGTTGTTCAGCCAGGTGATCTTGAGTTGGTAGCTGCAACACCAAATGACTTTATTGGAATCAACTACTACTTCGATAACCGGATGGGACTTCCAGGTAACGATGGCGAGAAGTTCTATGACATGTCTAATGTCTTCGATCTCAATGTTGATATGACGATGCATGGCGATAAGACCGATATGGGATGGGCGATTACCCCCGAGGGACTTACCAATCTCCTTGTGAGATGGAAGCGCGAATTAGGAGATCGTTGTCCCGATCTCTACATCACTGAAAATGGTTGCGCCTATGGTGATGGAGTCTCTGCAGATGGGGCAGTCCATGATGATCGCCGAATCGCCTATCTCGAGAAGCACCTCAAAGCGATGAGAGATGCGATCGCCCAAGGCTCACCTGTAAAGGGTTACTACCAGTGGTCGCTCCTCGATAACTTCGAATGGGCGCTCGGCTATGAGAAGCGATTTGGCATCGTTCACGTTGACTTTGAGAGCCAGAAGCGGACGATCAAGGACTCTGGCCTCTGGTACTCCAAGGTCGTTAAGAGCAACGGAGCGAGCCTCTAGCTCATCAAGAATCCTGCAAAAACCTGCAAAAAGCAGGGAGGGAAGCGTTACCCAATCGTTAGGGCGCCCACGCTCACACTAAAGCGCCAACTCCTTGCAACTAGGGCTTAAGAGTTCAACAATAGGGCCACGGAGACAAGCTTCCTGGCTTGCCTCGATTACCCAATTACAAAGGATGAAAATGACAAAGAGCCGTCGCATCGTTTTTGGTGCATTCGCTGTTTCTCTTGTTGCATCTGTAGTGGCATCAGTCTCACCAGCATCAGCTGCTGTGAACTGTGATCCATACACAGGCTACAAGAACATGAAGGGCAAGACAGTAACAATCTTTACATCAATCCTCGAGCCAGAGCTCACAACGCTCAACACAGCTATGAAGGATTTCCAGACATGTACTGGCGTAAAGATCAAGATCGAAGGATCAAACCAGTTCGAAGCACTTCTTCCAGTACGTGTTAAGGGCGGAAACGCACCTGACCTCGCATGGATCCCACAGCCAGGTCTTCTTCAGAAGATGGTTGCAACAGGAAAGGTTGTTCCAGCTCCTAAGGCTGTTGTAGCAAACATCAAGAAGTTCTGGTCACCATCATGGGCAGAGCTCGGAACTGTTAACAAGAAGATCTACGCAGCTCCATTTGGTTCAAACATGAAGTCACTTGTGTGGTACTCACCAAAGCAGTTCGCAAAGAACGGCTACACAGTTCCAAAGACATGGGCAGAGATGGAAGCACTCTCAGACAAGATGGCAGCAAACGGCCAGATTGCATGGTGTGGTGGTCTCGGTTCTGGTGGAGCAACAGGTTGGCCAGCAACTGACTGGGTAGAGCAGATTGTTCTCCGTGAGCATGGCTCAAAGGTCTACGCTGACTGGGTTTCACACAAGGTTAAGTTCTCAGATCCAAAGATTCAGTCTGCAATGAAGAAGGTTGCTGACTGGATGCAGAACCCTAAGTGGGTTGGCAACGTTAAGGGAATCGCTACAACTACATTCCAGGATGCAGGTAAGGGAATTCCTTCAGGTAAGTGCAACATGCTTCAGCAGGCATCTTTCTACGGAAATATCCTTGCAGAAGAGGGTGCAACAATCTCTGAGAAGGGTGACGTATTTGCGTTCTACCTTCCAGCAACTAACTCAAAGGTTTCAGTACCTGTAGTTGGTGGCGGCGAGTTCACAGCTGCATTCTCATCACGTCCAGAGGTTCAGCAGGTTCAGGCTTACCTCTCATCAGCGACATTCGCTACATCACGCGTACAGCTTGATAACTGGGTATCTGCAAACAGTGGTGTTCCACTATCTGCATACAAGAACCCAGTTGACCGCATTGCAGCGCAGTACCTCGCAAACCCTAAGTCAACATTTGCATTTGACGCATCAGACTTGATGCCAGC
>JACCDN010086413.1_pt1 | contig 10578 bp, 8 predicted proteins | sample 7441691 | NCBI WGS metagenome assembly JACCDN01 (sample SAMN15323439, study PRJNA562643) | freshwater metagenome | isolation source: river surface water | place: USA:Blue River Watershed | collected 2017-08-16
CCGTACACGTTTTTGGCTCGTGGGTTGGGACCGTTCACGGCTTGGTTGGCCTTGACAGCACGATCGCTGTTGTTGGTCAAGGTGACATACACCTGCGCTTGTGTGGGATGAGCCGCTATCCACTCAGGGCGATCCATCGTGGTAGCCCCCACCACCGTGGCAGCCAATCGGGCATGCACCAACACATCGGCTTGATCTTTGAAGCCTGCTTCGGCGGTTAGACCATTTTTGCCATGGGTCAGTTCTAGCCATTCACCATCGCCTTGTGCCTTGCCATCTACCGTGGCGAAACGCGCCACATACAAAGTCCCCTCGTCCAACAAGTCGCGGTTCGCTTTTGGATGCTTGGCATCGAACTTCTTGGAAGACACAAACTTGTAAATGTGTTCGCCTTTTTCATCGTCGCCCATATAGACCACCACATGACCATCGGCATTCACCACGACTTCGGCGTTTTCATGTTTGAAGCGCCCCAAAGCCGTGCGCTTGATGGGGGTGCTGGCAGGGTCCATTGGGTCAATCTCAACCACCCAGCCAAAACGATTGGGCTCGTTGGGATTCTTGGCTAAATCGAATCGACCATCAAATGGGTACCAGTTCAAGCCCGCCCCTTTGGCACTGATGCCATAGCGCTTGAAGGCCGCGTTGTCGGGCAAGCTCTCGGCACTGCCAAAGTAGCCATTAAAGTTTTCTTCACAAGTCAGATAGGTGCCCCAAGGCGTGCGGCCATTGGCACAGTTGTTAAAGGTTCCCAAGGCCAATGTCCCCGTGGCGTCGGCCTGTGTTTTCAGTAAAACGCTCCCTGCAGCGGGACCGCTCAAACGCATTTCTGTATTCGCCGTGATGCGACGGTTCAAACGTGCATTGGGCTGCAGTTTCCATACCCCCGCTGAGCGACGCACTTCAAACACACTCACACCATGCGCTGCTTGCGCTTTGCGCGTGTCCTCTAGGCTGCTGCAACGACCATTCACAAACAGGTATTCGTAATTGGCGTATTCATTGTTCACGACAACCACCCCATGGTCTGCACCGAGACTGAAAAAGCTCATGCCATCGTTGTTGTCGCCGATCGACAAGCTTTGACTGTTGGCTGTGCCGCGCGTCACTGGGTCAAACGCAGAACCACCTGGCAAGATGGCATCGCCCCACGACGCCAGCACGCGCCACTGGTAACCGTTTGGCACCGTCACCGTGTCCAAAGCATTGGCCGCGATCGGTGAAAACCCAATGCGTGGTCCCGCCTCAGTGCTTGTTGCCGCGCTTATTTGAGCAGCTTGCGCCAAACCATGGCCACCCAAGAACAAGCCCATCCCCGCCCCTGCTGCGCCCAGCCACTGACGACGGCTTAGCACGGCATTCACCATTTGACTGAAGTCGGACTCATCAGGACGTGGGTGATGGCGCTGATCGTTTTCATCAAAGGTATTCATATCAAACTCACTGAAAAGAGATGAAGAAAACTTTACGCCCCGTTCATGACAGTGCTGTGACATATTTTCGTCACAAATAAACGGTAATATTATTTTCATGAAACACGGCACACTCCTAGCAGCGATTGATTTGGGCTCCAACAGCTTTCGCCTTGAAATCGGTCGCTACGACCACGGTCAAATCCAGCGCGTGGCCTACCTCAAAGAAACGGTTCGTCAGGGCAATGGCTTGGATGCAGACCGCAACCTCACCGAAGAAGCCATGCAACGCGGCTGGGATTGTCTGGCGCGATTTGCAGAACGTTTGTCAGGTTTTAAAAAATCTCAGGTACGCGCTGTAGCGACACAAACACTGCGTGAAGCCAAAAACCGTGTTGTGTTTTTGGAGAAGGGCCATGAAATTTTGGGTTTTCCCATTGAGGTCATCGCTGGTACCGAAGAAGCTCGCCTCATTTACCAAGGAGTCGCGCATATGCTGCCCAGCAGCAACGAACGACGATTGGTCATTGACATTGGTGGGCGCTCAACCGAATTGGTGCTTGGCCAAGGATTGAATGCCACCGAAACAGCCTCATTCCGCGTGGGCAGCGTGGCATGGTCTATGAAATATTTCCCCACAGGTGAATTCACACAACACGCGTTCAACAAAGCCGAGATTGCGGCGCAAGCTGTACTAGAAGAAGCACTCTCCACCTACCCTCGTCATGAATGGCACAAAGCCTATGGTGCATCGGGCACTGTGGGTGCGGTGGCAGACATCTTGGCATTATCTGGATTTCCCGAAGGAGAAATCAGCCTTGATGGATTGGATTGGTTGGTCAAGTGTTTGGTGCGATCAGGTCAGGCCAGCAAGGTACAACTAGAAGGCCTGAAAGACGACCGCCGTGCGGTCATTGGCGGTGGTGTGAGTGTGCTGCGCGCATTGATGACACTGCTGCAAATCAACACCCTGTATGTGGCACAAGGCGCTTTACGACATGGCGTGTTGTTCGATATGGTGGAACGCGAAGACCACGACACCGATACACGCGACTTATCTGTACAACGACTGGCCGTCAAGTTTGCAGTCGACAACACCCAAGGCCTGCGCGTTGGACGTGTGGCCGTGCATTTGCTGCAACAGATGCATCTCAAGCCCAAAGACCACGATTCAGAAACACTGGAACGCTTGTGTCGCAAGCTCAGTTGGGCCGCTCAACTACACGAAGTGGGTGTAGCCATTTCACACAGCGATTACCACAAGCACGGCGCTTACATCTTAGACAACACCGATCTGCTGGGATTTGGCATGCCCGAGCTGCATCGTTTAGGCCTGCTGGTACTGGGACAACGTGGAAAATTGAAGAAACTCGAAACCGAATTGCAAGAGGACGAATTCGCCAAGATGTTAATGGCGCTGCGTGTGAGCCTGATCTTGTGTCACGCCCGCAAAGACCCTGAGCACCAAACCCTACGACTCAACTGTGACGAGCATAAGCGTCGCATCACCCTGAGCGCGCCCTCCTCTTGGGTGCAAGATTTTCCACAATCAGCCCACTTGCTCAAACAAGAAAGTACGTCTTGGACGAAAGCGCCATGGGCCTTTGATTTCGTGACGAAATCATGACATATATGACACTAGGCGTTTAAATTTAAACGATATAAACTGTTTACTCTTTTAGATTTTTAAGGAACCAGCAGTGACCACAACAACTCAAAAAACTATCGTTCAAGCCACCGTCAAATCACGTACGGCCAAAGCGCCCGCAGCAAAAAAGCCAGCAGTCAAGAAATCAACAGCTCAAAAATCAGTGACCAAGAAAACAGCTGCCAAGCCTGTGCGTAAAAACGCCGCAAACAAAGCGCCAGTCAAAGCAGCTACGCCGAAGCCTACAAAGCCCGTCAAAGCTGTCAAGCCCACCAAAGTTAAAAAACCAAAATTGGTGCGTGATAGCTTCACCATTCCTAAAGACGAATACGCTGTCATTGACAGTCTTAAAGTTCGCGCTGGCAAACTCGGCCAAGCAGTGAAGAAAAGTGAATTACTGCGCGCTGGCATCAAAGCGCTCGCAGCCATGAGCGACATTCAGTTCAAAGCCACCTTGAGTAACGTACCGACCATCAAGACCGGTCGTCCCAAGAGCTCGAAGTAAGTTCTGGACATGCAACGGTCAGCAACACAGTTTGAGGCTGACCGTCGCGCATGCGGGTGCGTAACCACCATACGCCCCCCTTGCGCACAGGACATGTGTGCTCTTGCATGCCCAATAGCTTGGCGACCAGTTGACCCAAATAAGGCTGATGCCCTACCAGTAGCACTGGCCCTTTAAGTTGCGGTCCAGTTTCAGGATGCCATTTCAATAGGTTTAGTACATCCTCCACGGATGTCTCAGGCACCAATTCGTCGCGCAATTTGAATTTACGCCCCAAGGGCGCCACTGTTTGTTGGGTACGTTGCGAAGGACTCACCAAAATACGCGTGCCATCTGGCAAATGACGATCTAGCCAAGCCGCCATACGCGCAGCTTGACGTTCACCCTTTTTGGTGAGTAACCGTGACAAATCGTCACCACCTTCTGGTGCAACTTCGGCTTCCGCGTGACGCCACAAAATCAAATCCATGTGCTGCCTCTCAGTCACCACATCATGATTTAGCGGCATACAGAGCCATGAGCGCGGCTTGTGCGCCATGCAACGACACTGATGTATTGGCTTGTATTTCTTTGCTGGTGGTTCGCTTGGGCTTAGCTTTAACGGGCTGTACACGCGTGTACTGATCATCTGCATTGAGGCTCCAAGCATCCACGTTGTCATGCAAGTACGCCACTAAACATTCGTCAATCACACGTTGGCGCAAGGCAGCATCTTCGACGGGCCACGCCAACTCAACGCGACGCAACATATTGCGATTCATCCAATCAGCGCTCGACAAGTACAAAGACTCGTCATTGCCAGCGCGAAAATAAAACACGCGTGAATGCTCTAAGAAGCGACCAATGATCGATCGCACACGGATGTTGTCTGTGAAACCCAGACGCTGCGCAGGCAACATGCACGCGCCGCGAATGATCAAATCAATCTGCACACCAGCTTGCCCTGCATGCACCAATGCCTCCATGAGCTTTTCATCGGTGAGCGTGTTCATCTTCAAAATGATCCGACTCGCAATGCCTTGTACCGCTGCTTGTGCGGTTTTTTCAACCTTATCTATCAAGCTGCGCTGTAGCTGAAATGGCGCAATCATGAGTTTATTCAAGCGAGGAATCTTGCTTTGGTTAGCCAGCAGGTTAAACACACTCTCGACATCTTGTGTCAGCTTGGGGTCACAGGTGATATGACTGAGATCGGTATAGAGCTTGGCCGTGCGCGGGTTGTAGTTGCCCGTAGACAAATGCGCGTAGCGACGAATGCTTCGGCCTTCACGGCGCGTCACCAAGAGCATCTTGGCGTGCGTTTTTAAGCCCACCACGCCATACACCACTTGCGCGCCAATGTATTCCAGCTTTTCAGCCCAGTTGATGTTGGCTTCCTCGTCAAAGCGCGCCTTCAACTCCACCACCACTGTCACCTCTTTGCCGCGTTGCACCGCCTCACGCAACAACTCCATCAACACCGAATCCGCACCCGTACGATAAATAGTTTGCTTGATCGCCAACACATCAGGGTCGCGCACGGCTTCGCGCAAAAATGCCAATACACCGTCAAAGCTCTCATAGGGTTGGTGAATCATCACATCGCCCGTCTGCAAGCGATCGAAGATGGAACCATTGGTCACTAACTGCTGCGGATAGCTGGCGGTGTAGCGCGGGAATAACCATTTGGGGTTATCCACCAAATCAATCAATTGGTTCAAGCGCACCAGATTCACAGGGCCGTGCACACGGTATAACGCCGAATGTGGCAATTCAAATTGCTGCAGCAAAAATTCAGACAAATACTCGGAGCAACCAGACGACACTTCTAAGCGTACAGCTTGTCCGTAGTTGCGATGGACTAACCCTTTGCGTAAAGCGGTACGCAGATTTTTCACATCATCTTCATCGACCGACAAATCGGAGTGGCGTGTGACACGAAACTGTGAGAACTGCCCCACGTCTCGCCCTGGGAATAAATCTTTCAAGTGGGCACGAATCACACTGGAGATCGACACAAACAGTTGACGTCTACCTGAAAGCTTTTCTGGCAGCGGAATGAGCCGCGGCAAACTGCGTGGTACTTTGACAATCGCAATTTCGTTGTCACGGCCAAACGCGTCTTTGCCTGACAAACGTACGATGAAATTCAGTGACTTGTTGGCCACCTGTGGAAACGGATGCGCTGGATCTAGTCCGACTGGCAAGAGCAGCGGACGCACCTCGCGCTCAAAAAAAGCTTTCACCCATTGATGCTGAGCCAAGGTACGGTCGCCGTGCGACAAGATGCGTACACCTTCCTTGGCAAATGCAGGCATGAGCACATCGTTGTAGAGCGCGTATTGCTCATCCACTAAAGCATGGGCGACTTGACTGAGCGAATGTTGTGCTTGTGCATCGGCGGCATCCAAGGGTGCCTTGGGATGCTCAATGCTATTGTGCAACGCGGCACGCACTTCAAAAAATTCATCCAGGTTAGACGACACGATGCACAAATATCGCAACCGCTCTAACAGTGGCACATCATGACGCTTGGCCCAATCCAGCACGCGCGCGTTGAAGGCAAGCAAGCTCAAATCACGGTCTAGCCATTGATGCTTGGGAATAGGTGCTGGTTTTTTATCTTTAACAATCGAAGCGGTAGTCATCTCTGTTCCTCACTGACATCACTGCAGTGTGCTTGTCGATCGTGACAGTGTTGTGACAAATTGACTGTGCGCTGTGGCTCGCAAATCAACTTCATGCGCCCAAAAAGTGCTTGCGGTAACGTGCTGGCATGTCGTTGATCTTCATCAGCATGGGCAAATCAGCGGTATTGAAATCTGGATCCCAAGCAGGTGCGCCCAACACCTTGGCACCCAAGCGTAGGTAGCCTTTGATGAGTGCTGGTGGCTCAAAAGCTGCGCTAACGTGCCACTGGTCCACGGGCAGTGCCAAGCGGGGAGTCACTTGGTTCTCTATGCCTGCCAAATGTGTTTGCTTGAGCTGGTGCCAAATGCTGGCAGCCACTTCACCACTCACCACACCTTGGTGCAGCATCGGGATGCTGGCACAACCAATCATCACGTCAAGTTGGTTGCGCACCATGAACTCTGCCAGTGCACCCCACAAGGCCATGATGACCCCACCATGACGATGATCCACATGCACGCAACTGCGACCAAGCTCTACCATACGCTCGCGATAGGGACGCAAGCGTGTCAAATCGAATTCAAGGTCGGAGTAGGTGCTGCCAATGCGCTTGGCCTGAGCTGGTGTAAGTACACGGTAGGTGCCAATGACCTCACGCGAAACTTCATCGCGAATCAACAAATGTTCACAAAAGTCATCGAACAAATCAATGTCGTGCCCAGGGATGCTTTCTTTCAAACGTGCCCCCATTTCTTTGGCGAACACGTTAAAGCGAAGCTGCTGCGCTTCACGCACCTCATCTTGATGCTTGGCCCACTGAACAATCAAGCCCGAGCGGGCTTCAGTTTTTTGGTTCGTGTGAGAAATTTGCTGAGCATGATGATCGCTTGGATGAAGTGACCCCCGTGGCACATCGATGAACGACAAAGGCATGGTTGGGTTAGGCAGTTCTTTCATGGTCGCTCCTTAGTTGGTTGACGTCATGAATTCTTGAGAAAGCACATGACAACCCCAAGGCATACGTATGAAATTTTTGTGACATGAGTCGTCACTAAGATGTCACACACACGGCCTAAGCTATGCCCCATCATGCTGATCAAGTACCTACGTTTGCTCGCCGCATTTGCCAATGCGTTTGGAATTTTGTGGTTTAAGTTTCCAAGAGCCTCACGTGAACAAAAGCTCTCTCACATCCAAGCTTGGTCTGCCCATGTCTTAGAGGTGATGGGCGTGCGCTTGAATATTGCCCCCTCCTCCATACGCATCCTGCCCAACAAAACCCTGCTTCTTGTCGCCAACCATGTTTCATGGCTGGATGTATTGGCAATTCAAGCTTTGCACCCCTGTGTGTTTGTCGCGAAATCGGAGGTTCGGCGCTGGCCTTTGTTGGGCATCATGGCGCAAGCCTGTGGCGTGGTGTTTGTGGACCGCAGCTCATCCAGTTCGGCACGCAAAATGGTGGACGATGTGGCAAGTGTTTTGCACCATGGCTATTGCGTCGCAGCTTTCCCCGAAGGCACCAGCAGCGAGGGACGAGATGTGAGCTTATTTCATGCCAACTTATTTGAGGCTGCGATATACCGTGATGTCGAAGTGTTGCCACTGGCCCTGCGCTACACCGATTCAAACACTGATCAGCTGTGTTTGAAGGCCGCTTTCGTGGGGGACATCGGATTCATCGAATCACTGCATCAAGTGATGCAAACCCCTCACCTGACTGTGGGCGTTCAAATTGGTAAGCCCTTGCTGCCGCATGGCCACACACGCAGAACATTGGCGCATTTGTCGCACCGCAGTGTGTCAAACCAATTGCAAAGTTTAGTGGCTTAATGACCACTTCCAAGATAGCGTTTGCGCCAAAAAAATACCATCAGGCCTACACCTAGCAAACACATGAAAAACAAGGTCCACCACAATGCGTTTTCATCGTGAAGCACTGGAAAGTTTTCAAAGTTCATTCCAAAGAATCCCGTGATGAGGTTGAGCGGCAAAAAGATGGCCGTCAAGACCGTGAGCGTGCGCATGATGTCGTTGGTGCGATTGCTTTGCGCGTTGAAATGCATTTGCACTGCAGTCTCGGCGCTTTGCTCTAAACGCCGCACATGGTGTACCACGCGCTCAATGTGCTCCAACACATCACGACTTCGAACTTTAAGCAGCTCAAAAGAGCGTGGTGCATGGTGGGAGGGAGTCACCGTGTCCAGCGCATCGATCCAGTCTTGAATGGCGGCGCGTTGGTCTTCACAAATCTCATCCAAATGGTGCAACGACAAACGCGCATCAAGCAAAGCACTCCAATTTTTAAAGCGCGTATTGGGGTTGATGAGTTCGGTTTGCCAATGATCGAGTTGACGTGTCAGTTCACGTCGTAAATTCAAATACCCATCTACCATTTGGCTGATGACGCGCAGCATCAAATCTGGCGGACTCACGGGCATGCGTTGAATCGCAGTGTGCGTAGCCCCATTGGCAGAACTCAACAAGCGGGCGGCAAAACTATCGCGCACGGCACAATCCGTCGGATGCACAGTCAATACCAAGCGATCAAACACCACAAACGCCACGGGGCTGGTATCGATGCGATGCAACACGGGTGGCCCACCTTTATCACGCGAACGGTGCAAAATTTCACCTGGTCGAGACAAGTCAGATTCACTCTGACCTGCTGCCAATCGACGAAACACCATGAGGTTGTAGTCAGAGGTGTAGTCGTAATGTGAAGGCAATTGGTTGTTAAGCACATCTTGAACATGCAAATCAACCAACTGAGTACCACACAAGTGCTCTAAGTTTTGTTGCACCTGATGCTGCAACACCTCAAACTCGCGGCGTGCAAACGCCATCCAAACAAAGCCTTGCTCGGGCAAATGTTGCGGCAACTCAGCCGACTCAACCACTTGATCCAGTGTGATGTGAAAAATACGCATGATTGAATTATGCGTGCGTACTCTTCCACCTTGATGCGGGGAATATCAGCTTGAAGCAAGAGCCTTGGCCCAGTTCACTTGAAATTTGCAAACTACCACCATGACGCTGCATCACATGCTTGACGATGGCAAGGCCCAAGCCTGTGCCACCTGATTCACGTGAGCGGCTGCGGTCAACGCGATAAAAACGCTCCGTCAAGCGTGGTAGGTGTTCGGCAGCAATGCCTGTCCCGCTGTCACGCACCTCAATGACCATGCTGCCATCGCTCCCTGGACCTGCTAGCACATGCACATCACCGCCTACAGGGGTGTAGCGCACTGCATTGCTAGCTAAATTCGATAAGGCACTTTGAAATTCTCGGCCTTCGCCGATCAACACTGCATCTGCCAACTCAGGATGGATCACAAAGTGAATATGGTGGGCGACGTTCCCCTGAGCCAAGGACGCAGATAAGCCTTTGGCCTCTTGCTCACAAGAGTCCATCAAACGTGACAAGGGTAAGGATTGGCTCATACCAGGTACAGGGCTACCCTCTAAGCGTGACAGCGTGAGCAAATCTTCCACCAAGCCTTGCATGCGATGCGCTTGTGTGGCCATGAGCGACAGGTAGTGCGTTTTCTCTTCCTCGCTCAACGGTAGCGTTTGGATGGTTTCTACAAACCCAGACAACACCGTGAGCGGGGTGCGAATTTCATGTGAGACATTGGCTACAAAGTCACGACGCATGGCTTCTGCCTGCTCAACCACAGTGACATCACGCGTCAACAAAAGCTGCTTACCCTCGCCATAACGATGGCGTTGTACTGAGATGCGCACAGGTCGGTCGAGCCGATGGCCACGGCCTTCAATCACCACAGACTCCGTCGGTTGCTCTATCGCCATGTAAGCAGTGAATACAGGATCGCGCATCAAGTTACCAATGCGCTGCATGACATCGCGTTCAGGGTGAATGCCAAGTTGAACTGCTGCAGTTTGATTGCACCACTCAATTTGCGCTTGCGCGTCCAACATCACCACGCCATTTGGAGATGTTTGGATGGCAGACAAAAAGTCTTTCAGGCGCTGCTCACTTGCATCAATGCTTCGCTCGCGCTCACGCAATAGCTTTCGTGCACGCTCCGTCATCACCCCCCACCAACCCGACACGCGCGGGACCATCGCCAAATCACCGTGACGCAACCATGCCCGCACACGATATCCGCGCCATGCATCGATCAGCATCCAGAGCAAACCAGCCAATAATGCGCCGAGCAATGCAAAAAACATCGGCTGAGGTTTGTCACGCATGATGGCCCAAGAAAAACTCAGCGCACCACCGAAGGCGAGTAACGACAAAAAGGAAAGAAAACGACCGATCACGTTTGTCCCGTCATTCGATAGCCCACTCCGCGCACGGTTTCCACCAAGCTGCCTGCCTCGCCTAATGCTTCACGTAGACGTTTGACATGTACATCCACGGTGCGCTCTTCGATGAA
>JACCDN010045867.1_pt1 | contig 10577 bp, 5 predicted proteins | sample 7441691 | NCBI WGS metagenome assembly JACCDN01 (sample SAMN15323439, study PRJNA562643) | freshwater metagenome | isolation source: river surface water | place: USA:Blue River Watershed | collected 2017-08-16
CCGAAATCAAGGAAGGAGGAACGCCCGGGCCTGGAACCGTTAATTGTCCTGTATAATACATATTATCCAAGTGCTTATTTTTCAAAGTAGGCTTCAAAATCGCCGTCTGCATCAGCGTATTCGCTAAGCCATAGGCATTCCCCTTGTAAGCATGGTAATCTGATTTGAAATCTCGGTGCGCATACGAGCGCTTAAACACAATGGAATCGCGAATGGAAACTCCACAATGTGTCTCTAAACGATTCATCAGTTGCTCAAAATATTTCTCTCTCTGCTCTTCCGTATCCTCTAAATCCGGAGCTACAGGTATCAATAAAAAGACGTTTTCGCAACCCTCAGGTGCGACTGACGGATCTGTAACAGAGGGTGCTGAGGCATAAAAAAGTGGATCAGATGGCCAAGAAGGATCCGTATAAATTTCGTGTGAATGCACCGTAAAATCACGGTCAAAAAACAGATTATGGTGCTTTAAATTAGGTAAGCGCTTCGAAATTCCTAGATAGAAAAGTAGCGAGGAAGGAGCCATTACCCGTTTGTCCCAATAGGCTTCATCGTAATTGCGTAAACCATCACCCAGTAATTCTTCCACATGGTGGTAATCTGCACCAGCCACCACTGCATCTACCTCGATTAAGCCAGCGGCCGTTTTAACGCCGCGCACTTTTCCGTTCTTGATGTCAAAGCCCAGGACCTCCGAATTGTAGGAAAGCTTCACCCCTTTTTCTTCGGCTAAAGCCACCATCCCTTTCACGATATTGTGCATGCCGCCCATCGGATACCACGTACCTAACTTGATTTCTGCGTAATTCATTAAGGAATACATCGCTGGCGTATTCTCCGAGATCGCTCCTAAAAAGAGGATGGGGAATTCCATCAACTTCAATAAAGTGGGCGATGTAAAGAATTTGCGAATGTGCTTGTAAAATGAGGTGAATACATCGATTCGTATGGCGTCCACCAACAATTTTAAACTCAAAAATTCCGTGATTTTACGAGAGGGCTTCCAAACAAAATCCTGAATTCCCACCTTGTATTTATAAGCTGCCTGTTCCATAAAGGCATCCAGTTGGGCACCGGCACCTGATTCATAAGACTCAAAAAGAGCTTTTAAATCTGTGTAATTCGCAGGCAAATCTATTTTTTCAGAATCCGAGAGTATAACTGAATAAGAAGGATCTAATCGAACTAAATCATAATAGTCAGAAGGCTTTTTACCAAATCGGCCAAAATAGGTCTCAAAAATATCCGGCATCCAGTACCAAGAAGGACCCATGTCGAAGGTAAATCCTTCGGATTTAAACACCCGTGCTCTACCTCCAGCGTGGTCGTTTTTCTCTAAAATTTGGACTTCATATCCTTTCGATGCCAGCTCAGTGGCTGCTGAAAGACCTGAAAATCCGGCACCTATGACAATTATTTTTTTCATACTAACCTCTAATTTAACAAAAATACCAATCATTCTATTGACCAAAGGGGTAAAAAGAAAAAGCCAGATAAAATCTGACTTTTTAACTTCCTTCTGTTAACCAAAAAACTAATCAAAACCTATTATTTACTTAAGCATACATATGTAAATGATTCTTCAAATCACGTCTTGCCATAAAAATCCGATTCTTAACTGTACCTATAGGTAAATCCAATTCTTCTGCGATTTCGTGGTATTTGAATCCCTCGAAATACAACATAAAAGGTACCCGGTACATAGCATCAATTTTTGCAAGTGCCGATTGAATGTCTTCGCTTATAAAGGAGTTCACTGCAGTGTTTTCCTGCAGTGACTCCATTGAGTTGATGAAGTGTAAATTATCCGTTGTGTCGATGAAGGTATTACGACGTACCATGCGTTGGTATTGCGTGATGAACGTATTCTTCATGATCGTAAATAACCAAGCTTTTAGGTTTGTTCCATCCTGGTATTTATCACGATTCGTGAAAGCCTTTACTAAAGTGTCTTGCACTAGGTCGTTTGCATCATCTCCGTCCTTCGTCAAACGAAGCGCGAAAGGGCGTAAAAACTTTGAAAAGGTGCCTATTTGGTAAGTAAACTCAAGAGCTGTCATATTGGTCGTCTGTTTTGTTCAACAAATTTATAAAAAGATTAAACAAAACAAATAATTTGTTTAAAAAATTTTAAAAAAGTTTAAACAAAAAATTTTATAGCCTTGAATAGTGCATTCATCGACAGAGAAAGGGGGTTAATCGTTTAGGTCGAGGAAGATTCGGTAAAAAGGTGGATTTAGCCTATCTTTAAAACCTATTTGTCTTATGAAATTCCTTTTTATTCTTCTCGCATTCCTTCCTTACACTGGCTTCTCGCAAACGAATTGCCACTGTACGCTAAAGGGCATTGTCGCCTCCAAGGAGAATAAAGAAAAAGTCCCAGGAGCATATGTTTACATCAAAGGAACAAATAAAGCCACCATATCGGACGCAAAAGGAGCTTTCGTCATCAAGGACCTTTGCCCTGGAAAATATACACTAGTTTGTCAAATGGCTAGTTTCGACCCCATCGAAACCGTCATAAATTTAGAAGATGAAAAAGAAGAAGATTTTCTGTTAAGTTCTCATGAGGAACATTTACAAGAGGTTTTCGTGCAAGGTCGAAAACAAGAAATTACTTCTCAATTAAAAGGTGAATTAAGTGCAGAGGAGCGTTCTCAGAAAGATGGTTTATCATTAGGTGAGATGTTAAAAGGTCTAACGGGAGTTCAAAGTTTGCAAACAGGAAGCTCCGTTTCGAAACCAGTCATTCATGGATTGCACTCCAGTCGCGTCATCATTTTAAATCAAGGTGTAAGGCAAGAGGGTCAAAATTGGGGTAGTGAACATGCACCAGAAATCGATCCTTTTGTTTCCAAAAACATACAAGTGATTAAAGGTCCAGGTGGGCTTCGCTACGGCGGAGATGCCATCGGGGGGATCATCATGCTAGAGCCCAATGCCTTACCTGACAGCGCTGCTCTGCATGGGTCTGTTCAAAGTATCTACTTCACAAATGGTAGACAGGGTGTTTTTTCTGGTCTATTGGAAGGAGGGATTCCGCGACATAAGGGATGGGGCTGGCGTGTGCAAGGTACATGGAAAGATGGTGGAAATGTACAAGCTGCTGATTACTACTTGAGCAATACAGGTGTGAAGGAAGAAAATGTTTCCTTGGCCCTAGGTTATAAATCAAATCTCTTTGGTACAGATGTGTTTATCAGCCGTTTCCATACCGTTATCGGTATCTACGAAGGCTCTCACATTGGAAATATTTCTGATTTAGAAAAGTCTATTGCACTGGATAGGCCGTTAAAAGTCTTTACTCCAGATAGATTTATTCGAAAAATAGATCGTCCTAATCAGGATGTTTGGCATGATATGGCCAAAATTAAAGCCTTTTATCACCTTCCTAATCAGGCAACACTTCGTGCCACAGCAGCTGTTCAATCAGATGAACGCTGGGAATTAGATGTACTTCGTGCAGGTAAAAATGTCAATACACTACGCTTCAATTTGAATACTTCTTCGGTTGAACTACTGTATGATGAGACAAATACGAATAAGCTTTGGAAAGGACAAGCAGGTTTCACATTCCTAGATCAAGGGAATATCACTTCGGGCCGAAAGGTACCTAATCCCACACTTACCACGAGTCTTCTACCCAATTACTCGTTGCAAAATACCGGGATTTTTGCCATCGAGAAAAGAACAACAGAAAAATGGGAACTCGAGGCAGGTTTGCGATATGATGTAAAGGAAATCGAAACACATCGTCCGAGAAATAATTTCTCACCTAACATCCTTAGAACAAAACAAGTATTTGCAGGCTTTTCGGGTAGCTTAGCGTTTAAATACCATTGGAATCAAGTGACAGAGTCATTTATCTCTATTTCGCGAGCCTTTAGAGCTCCAGGAGGAAATGAGTTATTCTCTAACGGAGTACACCATGGGGCGGGGGCCTATGAAATAGGTGATGCCAATTTAAAGGGAGAAAAGGGGACGAATCTCAGCTTATCCACTAATTTTAATCCAGAGCGCTGGGATATCGAAGTCGGTTTATATTCGAATTTCATCCAAAACTTCATCTATTTACGTCCAGAGGTACTAAATGGCAAAGCAGTTTACGCAACAACCGTGAGAGGGGTATTTCCTATTTTCACCTACCAACAAGTCGATGCACGGTTCCAAGGGGTAGATTTTCAAGCAACTTATCTCATTAGCCCACGTTTGTCGGTGCAACAAAAGACCAGTTTGGTGCGGGCATTTGACACAAAAAACGATGAATTTATGGTCAACATTCCTGTCGACCGTTTTGAATACCTTATTAGATACGCTTTCCAGAAAAGAAATGCCTATTTAAGCGGAGGAATCACACAAGTGTCTAGACAAACGCGTGTGGAAGCAGGGTCTGATTATGCTTCTCCACCAGCTGGCTACTTTTTAGTTAATTTGAATGGGGGGATTACTTTCAAGAAGATCGACGTCAACCTACGCATTTCGAATGCCCTTAATACGGCTTATCGTGACTATTTGAACCGCTTCCGCTATTACGCAGATGATCAGGGTAGAAATATCAGCCTAAGAGTCTTGTATAATTTTTAACGGCGGAGCCAGGATTCTGGATTTTGGCGTACTGTATTTTTCCAAACCTGAAAATTAATTTCTGCCGTACCATCTTCATCTGAAGCAACAGAACCGATTCGTTGACCCGTTCTCACGCGCGTTCCTACACTTACTGAAACATTCGCAAGCTTACTATAAACGGTAAAATAATCTCCGTGTTGTATAGCCACTACCATATTAATGCCTGGAATATTCACCACGGATTGCACTACACCATCATAAACGGAGTGTACAGGCGAACCAGGTGAAGTTTGAATATCTATCCCATTATTATTAATCATCACTCCTTTCAATAGCGGGTGCTTATGAACACCGAAATGATCTGAAATAAAACCTGAAGGCACAGGGAATGGCATTCTACCCCGCAAAGCAGCAAATGAACTCGCTACTTTCGCTTCATCTGCGTTCATATAATAGGTGTTGCTTTCAATCTTCTTCTCCACTACTGGTGCAGGCTCAGCTTTTGGCTTCTTCACTTCAGCTACCGCCGCTTTTTTCTCTTCCTTAGCTGCTTCTTTCTTTTCTGATTTAGCATCTGATTTCGTCTCGGCTACAATCTTCGTTTCCTCCCCCTTTTTTATTTCTGGTAAAGCAGGTTTTACGACCTCCATTTTCTTCACTTGACGTGCTTGACGAAGTTTACGCTCTCTTTCAATACTTTTTTGGATTTCTCGCTGTACGATTCCAGCAATTAAATTGTCTAATTTCCGAACAGCTAATTTTTTACGCTCTAGCTCTGTCTTTAATTTTTTTTCTTGCTGAGTTAAAACCGTAACTACCTTATCTTCTTTTGTCTTTAACACCTCTAATTTCTTTTTCTCCCCCTCTTTCTCGACAAGCACTTTTTTCTCCTCCTGCTTTTTATAAACTACTTTTTGCTCTTGCGTCATTAAATCCTGACGCGTTTTATAGATCAAATCTGCTTGCTTTTTCCGATTGGAAGAATAGTGACGCAGGTAATCAAAACGGCGAACAAACTGTCCTAAATCATTGGATAGCAACAAGAAGCTCATCTTATTATAGACAGATGACGTTTTTTGTGCCTCATAAATCATTAAGGCATACTGCTTCTTTAGGCGCTCTAATTTAGCTTTTAACACATCGCCCTCGTTACGTAATTTTTGTGCCTCCTCTGCTAAGATTTGTTGGTTTTGCTCTAAAACCGTGATCTGCTTTTTCTGTACGCCGATTTGCTCTTTGATTACATTAAGCTTTCCTATCGACGCTTTTTTCTTCTTGGAAGTTCTGGAAATGATGGAATTGAGCTCCTTAATTTTGGATAAATTATCTTTCTTCTGCTGCTCTAAAGCTGCTTTCTTGTCAGTCTGCGCGAAAGATGAACTGGATAAAAGGAACGCAAATATTAGTAAAAGGTATTTCAAGGCTTTAATAGTTTGGCTGGTACTTTAAAGGGGAACTCCAAAGGTGTATCTAATAACTCAACTTTAGAATATTTAATCGTAATTAAGGTCTGATTCACTTGGTTTTCTTTGTTCTTCACGTCTAATGTGATTGAACTAGAGAAGGGAAAAATCGCGGAATTCAAATTCGCAAAATCCTCGTAATCCAAGGTCATTTTGTTAGATGAAGGAAGATCACTCACCGATAATTTCTTCAATTTACGATTAGGCCCTACCCAGTTATTAACCTCTACGTGTCCCTCTTGCTGTTTCACCAAGAAATTTTCATTCTCACGAACCACACGGCGGGTATTGTTTTTCTTGTAGGGTTGGTTGCCTACGATCATATTTTGAATCAGATCATAGCCTACTTTGAAACCTAAACTGGTGCTTAAGCTATCGTAAGTCAGATTTGTATATTCGTTGTTAATCTTATGATAAAATTGAACACGATCTTTAGTGAATAGTATCGCCGCACCGGAAATCATCGAAACGGATATATTTGCCCAGATAATGCTATCCTTCTTCATGCGAATATCTACGATATAGGTATCTGAATTGTCTTTGGTTTTCCAAACTACTTTCGATTTCGCCTTTAAATAAGTGAAATTCAAGTCATCTGAAGCAGATTGTTGATCTATGCTTTCGACAGGAGCAGCTGGGGCAGCGACTGGAATGGAATCTGTCCGAATGCTGTCAGCCTTAGGCGTTTGAATCGTAGTGACTATAACCTTAGGAGCGCAGGCGCCTAAAAGAAACAGCAGTACAAGACTAAACAGAATCCGCATAGGGAGGAATTTTGGTAACAAAAATAGCTCAATTTTCGGGAATTCGTCGCAATCGAATCTTTTTATCTACAGTTTCACGAGCTGGATCTACCCGTAATGCTTCTTTCCATGCCTCGATCGCTTTGTCCACTAAATTCAAACGAAAAAGTACATCTCCGTAGTGTTCCCACAAAGTGGCAGAAACATTTTCTTTGTCTTTCAATGCAGCTTCCATTGCTACACGCGCTTCAGGATAGCGTTTAAGTTCATACAATACCCAAGCACGGGTATCTAAATAGGTTCCGTTTTTGGGATGGTCTTTGACCAACCGCGCGGATAACGAATCCGCTAGCGCTAATTTTTCTTTTCTGATCGACAAGAAATAACTGTAATTATTTAACACATGATCGTCTTTTGGGTTTGCAGCAAGCGCTTTCTCAAAAGCCGCATCTGATGCGGAATTATTTCCTAAAGCTTGGTAAGCATCTCCTAATATAGGATACGCCCAAGGAGCCATCCGGGGGTAGTTTTCCAAAGCCTCTAAAGCATGTTCCACCACCGCTTCTTTTCTGTTTAATTCCCAATCTAATTGAATAATTCGTACCCAAAGTTCCTCTTGAACAGGCCCTAAATCAGCTGCTTTCAAATAATACGAATTTTTCTCTGCCGCCTCTTTGCTTTCATCACCCTTAAACAAAAAAACGAACTGCTTCACCCGGATCATATCCGGTTCATTATCGAAGCGGTGGTCATCGTAAGCTAAGAGATTTTCAAAACAGGTGAGCGCTTTATTGTATTCCTTGTTGGCTAATAGTAGGTCTCCATATAAAAGACCATAATCGAAGGAATAGGGTGATAAAAGATGTGCTTTTTCTGCATTTGAACGAGCAGAGGTGAGTTGTTTGTCAGCGAGGTAGCTTTTGGCCAAATAATAAAAGACCGCCGGCTCCTGTGTCTGAATCTTGGCTAGTTTTTCAAAAACCAAGATCGCATCACCAAAATCCTCCTTCATGTAGTGCTTCATCCCCTCGACTAATAGTGCTTCGGACTGCACTTCTAATGCAGATTTAGTCTGTGATTTCGTCTGCGCATTTAGCTGCAAAAACCCACAAAGCAACAAGAATAAGCACGTGAGTTTCCGCATTATTTTAGGCTACTGTTACATTCACAAACAAACTAGACTCCTCAAAGGTAATTTCAGTCGAAGCCGAATCCACCCATTCTAAACTCAATGCTTGCACCTCTTGCGAAATGTAGCCCTTAAATTCATTCAAGCTGGCTGTCCATTCGTCATCCGAACGCTGCACTTGGATATTTATTTTATCGGTCACATCGAAACCAGAATCTTTACGCAGGTTTTGGATACGATTCACAAATTCACGTGCATTTCCTTCGCGCACTAATTCCGGCGTCAAGGTATTGTCTAAAGCAATCGTTAATCCACCTTCACTCGCCGTTAAATATCCTGGCATATCCTCCGTTAAGATTTCGATATCCGCTAGGGCAATTTCAAATCCTTGAATTTTCGCTGAACCAGCTGACTCGATAGCCGCTAAATCTTCTGAAGACATGCCCATAATCGCCTCCGCGACTACTTTCATATCTTTCCCAAACTTAGGTCCTAAGGCCTTGAAATTAGGCTTCACTTTCTTGTTCAATACTCCAGAAGCGTCGTTCAAATAATTGACCTCCTTCACGTTCACCTCTGATTTGATCAGATCTTCCACGCGACGGATTTGGTCTCTTACCGACTCTTGCAATACCGGTACTAATACTTGTGCTAAGGGCTGACGCACTTTCAAACGGTGCACCTTACGAATCGAGTGAACCAGCGAGCAAATACCTTGCGCTAATTCCATCGAAGTTTCTAAAGCCGGATTTTGAAGGCTCGGATTTACCTTCGCAAAATGCGTCAAGTGAACCGATTCTTTGCCCGTCAAATTCTTGTACAACCACTCCCCAAAGAATGGCGCGATAGGCGACATTAATTGCGCCACCGTCTCTAAACAGTGGTATAAAGTCTCATAAGCCGCTTGTTTATCCGCGTTGATCGCCTGATTCGCCGTTTCCGGATTCCAGAAGCGTCGGCGTGACAAGCGAACATACCAGTTAGACAAGTGATCACATACGAAATCTTGGATGGCACGACCTGCTTTCGTAGGCTCATACGTCTCAAATGACTCGTCCACCTCCGCGATCAAATTCATTAATTTAGAAAGTATCCAACGGTCTAATTCCGTCAAATCTTCCTCTTTAATGCCTGCCGGAACGAATCCATCCAGGTTCGCATACATCGCGAAGAAACTATAGGTATTGGTCAGGGTGCCAAAGAACTTATTACGCACCTCCGTAATCCCAGCTAAATCAAATTTCAAGTTATCCCAAGGCTGCGCATTGGTGATCATGTACCAGCGCGTGGGATCCGCTCCATAACTCTTCAATGTTTCGAAGGGATCAATAGCGTTGCCTAATCGCTTAGACATTTTGTTTCCATTTTTATCTAGCACTAATCCTGTTGAAACGACATTCTTAAATGCCACAGAATCCTCCACCATGCTCGAAATAGCGTGCAAAGTAAAGAACCAACCACGCGTTTGATCCACCCCTTCTGAGATGAAATCCGCCGGATAACTTTTCTTAAATATCTCTTGATTTTCAAATGGATAGTGCCACTGTGCAAATGGCATCGCACCCGAATCGAACCAAACGTCAATCAAATCCAATTCACGTGTCAACACATTTCCTGTCACAGAAAGCAAGAATACTTCATCTACAAATGGACGGTGCAAATCAGCCTCTCCAGCCGCTAAAGCCTGTAAAAAGGCAGCATTACCTTTCGTCTGAACATCTGTCAAAGCCCCTGAAGCCTGCGCCTTTTCGATCTCCTCTTTCAATTGCGCTAAAGAACCGATGCAGATTTCTTCTGATCCATCTTCCGTCCGCCAGATAGGCAACGGAGTTCCCCAATAGCGCGAACGAGACAAGTTCCAATCCACTAAGTTCTCTAACCAGTTTCCGAAACGACCCGTTCCTGTGGATTCTGGTTTCCACTGAATGGTCTTATTTAAGGCAATTAATTTATCTTTTACCGCCGTCGTCTTGATGAACCAAGAGTCCAATGGATAGTATAAAACGGGCTTATCCGTTCTCCAGCAGTGTGGATACGGGTGATCAAATTTCTGTACGTTGAAAGCCTTGTTTTCCGTCTTCAATTGAATTGCAATACGCTCATCCACAGAAAGATACTTATCACGACCTTGCTTCACACGCTCTACTTCTTTCTCCTCCTCGGTTATATAGGCTTCTTTTACAGGTTCCAAAGCGTAATCCGTCACCTGCGCCACAAAACGGCCTTGGCGATTCACTAGTGGGACTTCTTTGCCGTTTTCGTCTGTGATTAAAAGGGCAGGAATGTTGTTTTGGGCAGCGACTCTAAAGTCATCCGCACCGAAAGTCGGCGCCGTATGCACCATACCCGTTCCATCTTCAGTCGTCACGAAGTCACCTAAGATCACGCGGAAAGCGGGAGCCGAAGGCTGAACATAAGGCATTAATTGTTCATATTCCACTCCTTCTAAATCGGCACCTTTGCAGGTCGCTACGATCTCATATGGAATGGCTTGTGGCTTTTTCTCAGCTGCTTCATAAGCGGCGAAATCGCCGTTTTCGGCAGCTGCCTGGAAGTAATTTTTGACTAAGTCTTTGGCCAAAACAACATGAACCGGAACATAAGTATACGGATTAAAGGTCTTCACTAACACATAGGAAATATTCTTTCCTGCCGTCAAGGCCGTATTCGAAGGCA
>JACCDN010728966.1_pt1 | contig 10577 bp, 5 predicted proteins | sample 7441691 | NCBI WGS metagenome assembly JACCDN01 (sample SAMN15323439, study PRJNA562643) | freshwater metagenome | isolation source: river surface water | place: USA:Blue River Watershed | collected 2017-08-16
AAGCTGTTGCAACTAAGCAAGCGGAGAATGCTACTATTGAGTCGGAGTTAATTTCGATTCAAGTAAACAAAGATGCAGGTGCTGTTCAAAAAATGGAAATAAAGCCTGGCGAAGAAAGAGCCCTTACCGTTCGTCAAGCGACTGCTAAAACAGCGCGAGAGAATCTTATAGAATCGTCTGCTGCTCAAGAGCGAGCAAAACGCTACATTGGGCAAGTGGCTGAAGGAATAATTTCAGAATGGAAAGAAGGTGCTGAGAAAAATAATGATGGGGAAGAGCAGGATGAACAAGACAAAAAAGAAGAGGGTGCTTTTGATTTTAAAGAACAAACTCAAGATATTACGAGAGCCTTTGATGATTTGAAAGCAAAAATTTTGAAAGTTCCCAAAAAAGCGGAACAAAAGTTTTTACGTAGTGCCTTAGACAGAATAAGAGATAGTGTGGCTGCGCTTGATGAAGATACGCCGGATTTAGAAAAGAATTTTTTGGCTGCCTGGAAAGCTGCTACAGATTTAGAAATAGAAATTGATCGTAATATACCAATTCAATTAGCTGAAGATGAAAAAACAGCGCAAGAAGTGCAAGAAGCGCGTGAAAGACAGGTGATAACTCGCGAATTATCTTCCGAAGCATTGTTTGATCTTTTGATATTTTCTAAAAAAGAAATGGGAGAAGTGGTTGTTTCGTTGTATGAGCAAAAATTAAGCATTGGTGAAGACAGTGATGGTCAGGAAGTGATTAAAGCAAACGCCCAAGTAACGCGTGCTGTGAAAGATATATTTTCTGACAAAGCACCTACAAATCCAGCGATGATTGAGAAATTACGCCAATACGGTATTCGAGATTGGCAAACTTTTAAAGAATTATGGGATAGCCAATATGCCAGCCATGTGGGAATGATGCTGCAAGAAAATATAAACAATGAAATTGATGGACGTGTTGCGGCCATAAAAATGCGCCATGAAGAAATGGTGGCTGAACATGAAGATGTTGTGGCTCAATACAAACAACAACATTCTGGTTTGGGTGGTTTGGCACGTTGGGTAAAAGGAAAGGTTACCAGAACGCCAGCCCCAACTCCTGTACCAGTACCAGATTTACCAAGTGATGAAGAAATTAGATTTAAAGTTATTGAGCAGCTCGAAGCTCGTGAAATTGATTGGCAGTCAGAAATAAAAATACCGGCCTTTGATAATTTTACCCGCATGATAGCCACAGCAATGCGTGAAATTAATATGGAATTGAGGTTGAGTGCTGCAACCGATGAAGAAAGAGCTGAGATTTTGGGCACCTTAGAACGTGATGAGGGAGATTATGTACGACGTAATGGCCACTACTTTGTTCGCAATGATGAGGTGCGCATGCTTCGACCAGATGATCGTAAAAAGAAAGATGACTTGCTGTATGAAAGGTTGCCAACCGCAGAGTCGCGCCGTGAACGTTTGGGTGAAATTAGGCAACGAGTAAAACAGGCCGAAAATTTTTTGGGAGAAATACGTGCTGGGCATCATCTTACCACGCCTGAGGTGGAAGATTTTAATGCTTTGATGAAAGATTTTAAAGAAATTGCTGTTGGAAAAAGCAAGGGAGAAAAAGTTGTTGATGCATTATTATTAACTTACGACTTGCGTTTGCAAGATGTGATCAAAGATTTGATTCATGAGTATGACTCTATTAACGAACGAAAATCTGTAGAAGATTTTTATCGAGTTGCTCGTAGCTTGGAGGCAACTACTAATGACATTGCAGCCAAAGATGCGGCCAGGAAAGGAATTGTGGCTACGGTGCAGCGAGCGCAACAAGCTGCGGCTAAAAAAGGTGGTGCTACCAAAGCTTCACAATCGGCGTTAGCAGCAGTATTGCTGGTTGGTGGTTTAGCACTTGGTTATTGGGGCTACAAGGTGAATGCTTCGGTTGATCATAAAGCACAAGTGCAGGCTGCTGCAACACAAGCAGATAGTGCTAGGCAAAATAATGGTACTGCCCGTGTGGAGCAAAATCAAAATCAAAATAATGTTCAAAATAATAATCAAGCAGGTGGGGGAGGAAGTGGTGGTGGGGGTGGAGCGGCTTCGGGGCCAGCTACTCGAGGTGAGCCAAAAGTTGGTGGGGGTGTGGCAGAAGCTCAAATTGGAAATGCGGCTGAAAGAACTAGTACTACAACCACAGTAACTTGGGATTATGGACGAATGGTTCAGGAAAATAACCCTTTTGAATTGGGTATAAAAAAGTTTTATCCCAACAAAACTGAGGGTGAGGTTTTACTAGCTGCTACCACCACTAAAGATATGGTAGGAAAAATGACAGATTTTGAAGAAAGAAAAGCAGCAACACGAGGTTTGTATATATTAATTGATGCAACTGAAAACGGATCTACTACAGAAGGTCAAAAATTGAAGAGTATTGTTGATTTAGCTAATACCACTGGAGCGGATAAAGATAAAAATTGGAAAACCGCAACTCAACAATTGGCTGAATTAGGAAAACCTGCAGCAACATCAAAACCAGTCACTCCTCGAGCACGACCACGAAATACTTAAAGTTTTGCAAGCAAAACATCCTCTACATAATGAGGGTGTTTTTGTTTTATAAAAGATTTTGTTCTGCATGGGTAAAATTTTTTACAAATAAAGAAGCGGATGGGAGCCTAAGCTACTACCATCCGCTTGATTGTTTACGACTTCGCGATTCCGTACTCCGGAAGCTCGCCCTGCAGATCGTTCCACAGGGGCTTGAACTCCGGCATCTGCAGGAGACGCTTGAACCACTCGCGGTTCTTCACGTACTCCCCCGACAAGCCTGAGATATTCCGGTTAACGTAACGCGGAATGTTCATCATGCTTGCCTTGGCCTTACGCTCCTTCTCATTGAGAGTGCTGTCAGCACGCCCAGCGTAAGAGCCACCTTTGGCCAGATAAGCCAGAATCGCATCCGGATCCTTGCCAGCAGCCTTGATGTAGGCTTCGAGGCGAGCAGGGCCTGCAACATACGCAATCTGCGCATATACCGCGTTGCCACGGTACTTGTTGCTCTTGTCCAGGGCCTCTGCCATTCCGCAGGAGATCTGAACGTAGGGGTCGGCCAGCGATTGTCCAGGGCAGTGATCGGCCACCGTTGATGGCACGATCTGGGTCAAGCCCATGGCCGGTACACCGTTGACCGAGTAGGGGTTACCACTCGACTCGGTGTAAATCCGAGCCAGCGTATTTCCCGTCTCGTTCAGCAGGGCGTCCAGACGCTTTTTCACGTCTGAGATTCCCACCAGAGCCGGATACTGCCGTATCGTGGACTTGAGCACCATTGGGGCCCACATGAGCACCGCTTGTGCACCGCGGTGTGTTGCCGCGAACCCGGCCTTGCTGCCACCTAGGCTAGCAGGCAGGTGCTGCAGTTCAGCCACCATTTGGTCGCCAGTCCTCGTCTCCTTGGTGCCGCCTTTGATGCGCACCGTGGTGGTGTTGCCGGGGGTGTAATACTCAATTTTTTCAGCTTGAGTACCACCATCAGCTTGACCAGCACCAGTGTGCTTGGGGCGCTCCAGGAGCGGAAGCTCTTCCCAGTTGTAACCATCTGGGCACTTCTCGCTTCCGGCCAGTTTCTTGGCCAGCAGGTCAGCCTTTTGGGCCTCGCCGAAGATCTGGAAGTGTTGGCCCTTCATTTCGCGGGCCTCCACGTTCTTGGTGGTTCCAAAGATGTCCAGGTGCGCTACGCACCAGTACATCTCCGCCTTCGCCTCCCCAATAAAGGAGAGGACAAGGGCGATCGTAACGAGAATCTGGGTGATCGTCTTCATGTCTTATCTCCTCCAGCCGGGGTGGCTGGCTTCGAACCGTTTGTTAAAGAGCGGTTTCTGGTGGTAAGTAGTTGCTTACCTTTCAGAAATCGCACTTTATGCAAAAACTCTCCTGGGTGAGAGAGTGAAACGAACTTCGCTTTAAGTTGGTTTAGATACTTGCCTCTCTCAAAACAAGTATTCTTTGATTATGAGCGTTTTTTACTCATAACTACTAAGTATACTACATTTTTGCACTTTTGTCAATAGTAAAACGTGGCTGAGTTAAGCGTTTTTTAGCACTTTGCAGGGTTGAGCGGTTTAGTGGGCTTTGGCTAATAATTCACTCCATCGTAATTCATCGCTTGGGCGGAGTAGGGGCGGGTGAACATGTTGCCAGAAAACAATATCTTCACCTCTCCACCCACCCCCGGCCTTGAGGCCTACCCCGCGTGCCGTCGCTGAAGCTTTGGCGACGTGCGATCCAAGAGGGGAATTGATAGGTGTATTATGAGTTTGTTTATTTCTAGCCAAAATCAGCCCTTGACATAACCATAAAAATGTGCTATACTAGCTTGTTATGCTAAATAAGAACAGAATTGATTGACAGAAGTAAAAACCTAATTTATACCACTATATAGGGTAAGCGAAAGAGAGAGCGCTTCATTCTATGAAGTACTGCGGAGACTCTCTTTTAGATAAGAGATTTTTGTTTTATAGGGTAGTTTAAGTAAAGAATTAGCAATCCGAGTGTTTTCAAGAAATTGAAAATAGCTGGATCGCTTAATTCACCAAGGTGATAAAGCGGTATCATGTTCATTACAATTTAATCGAAATGATACAGTTCTTCAGAGTAGTGCTCTAAGACCTAAAAAGATTGGTATGTTTACTGGTTTTTTTAAGTCTTAGAGGTGCTCTCTAGGACAAAAACTCCATAGGAGGAGGTTTCCATGCGCAGTGTTCTCGTGCGTCTTGTGTTCCTGGTGTCTTTCTTTAGCAATGGTTGGGCCAATGCCCAGGCCATCGGCAGTCAGGCGGGTGCGCCCGACCTCGGTGCCGCGGTGGTGAGGAAGAAGGATCCGGCCACCCCGACCCCTGCCACCAAGCCGGCGGCCGAGGCCAAGCCGGGTGATGCGGCCAAGCCCGCCACCCCGGGTACCACCAAGCCGGTGGATCCGGCGGCGCCCAAGGCGCCCCCGCCCCCCCCGAAGAAGGCCAAGGCCGCCAAGCCCACGCTCAAGTGCGATGGGCTCTCGGTCCAGAAGCCGGGAATCGCCATGGTGTCGGGCGATCCCAAGTGGCGCAGCCCCAAGGACAGCGACCTTCCGACCAACCCGGTCTGCGGCGCTGACGAGGCGGCTGTGGTGGTGGGTAACACCAACTACAAGTTCGATCAGCAGTGCCTTGACTGGCACCGTGGTCGCGCTGCTACCGACCCCAACACGTGGAGTAAGAACAACGGGCTGTTCGCCATCGCGGCGAACGTAACGCAAGTTGGTCAAGAGATTCGAATTTGGTGCGTGCCGACCGATCAGGTCATCATGCAGCAGTACTTCGGTCAACTGGCCAAGTTCGGCAAGATGCTCCTCAACACAGAGGGGATCGACTGGAACGCGGTTCGTGACATGATTCGCCAGGCCCCCAACTTCGTCACCAAGCAGATGATGGAGAAGATGCTCGCGTCGTTCGCGACCGAGCAGAAGCGTCTCTTGAAGCTGGTCACGGAGAAGGTGGATCGGCTGGAGACCCGGATGGATAATCTGGAGGCCATGGCAGTGAGTTTCGACATTGGTGCTGCGGGTGGTTACATCTACCCCGGCGCTGGTGGCGGATATTTGACGCTGGGCCTCAACGTGCCTTTCGCCGCTGCGACCTGGTCGTTTCGACTGGAGGCCGGTGGCGGTGCTGGACAGGCAAGCGGTCAGCTGATGCCGGCCTTCATGTTCGGCACCTCGCTCAACCGTCAGCTCAGCGATCGGGTTGCTCTTGGGCCGAATCTCCGGTTCCAGATCTTCCAGATGAAGAGTACTGGGTTGGCGGCGCTCACCATTGGTGCGCGCCTGGAGGTTCGCCTCGGTGGCCCGGATTACAGCCGGATGAGTGCGGATGAGGTGCGGGATCGTAACGGCAAGTTCGCCGTTGAGCCCAACCTGTTCGTCACGGCCGATATCGGCGGCGCGCTGATCCCTGTTCCGGGAAACTACCGGCTCGGGCTTGCCATCGACACGATGGGAGGACTGCTGCTCCGGATTGGCAAACGCCACCCGGTGAAGAAGTCGATCTCTGGCGAGGCCCTCGCGGTTCTCGACCAGGTCCGTCAGGAGGACTCAGCGGCAGGCGAGCCGATCCAGGAGTAAAAACTCCTCCCCACCCCCGGGGAAAAGGGGTCAGTAAAGTCCCAGCTGCCCGCTGGTAAAACGGCGGGCGGCTGTAAAGATACATCATTTCGATTATTCGCCACGTGGCCTGAGCAAGGTGCAAACCTTAGTTCGGGCCCGTGGCTTCAATTCTTATACTCATCAAGTAAACTTGGTTGGTAGAAGAGTTAGAACCTTTACAAAAAACTATAATAAAAAGCTGTAAAACAAGTATTGACAAATTCATTAAAATGTGTTATAATCACTTGTTATACAGTATAAAGTCAAAGTGTTTTGAGAGAGGCATCTTTGGCTAAACCACACTGTTGTACCTGCGCTAATCTCTCTTACGAGAGCATTTTTGTTTATAAAGCACTTATCTGTCATTGTGAACAAAACCAAGGTTCTTGGTTCGCAATAAAAGATACGTTCTTTACAAACTACTCAGTAAAACTCGACCTTACTTGGGAATAGGTTTTGTGCAAATTTTGTATACAGCCTATTCCCGAGTAATGTGCTCGGGTGACACCCCAACAAAGGGCTTTGAAAAAGCCCATGGAGGATCCCATGTCCAAGTTTTCGATCGCCTTCGCCCCCGCCATCGCCGCCACCATGTTGTTCATCGCTTGCGGTCAGCCGCCCATGTGCGGCCCTCAGGCCGGTGGCGCGGGATGCGCCACGGGTTACACCTGCAACGAGGCCGCGGCCATGTGCGAGAAGGACGGCAACGGCGGCAACCCGCAGAACCAGCCCGACATGGGCGGTGGCGGGCAGCAGCCCAAGGCCGACGGCGGCGGGGTCAACCCCCCCACCAACCTGACCTGCAACTCCAACGAGGAGGCGGTGATGGCGTGCTGGTCCTTCCCGGTGACGTTGGCCACTGCCAGCTTCCCGGGCAACGCCCCCAACTGGAGCCAGCTCGTCAACCTGACCGCCGCTCCCGGCCTGCCCAACTGCGTGCAGTTTTGCGCGCCGAAGGCCTCCGGCTGGGGCTGCATCGACCGGCACACCCGTCAGATCGGTGTGCTCCCGGGCCAGACCCAGGTCACCTCCGAGATCGGATGGTGCGGGTCGGGCGCCGGCTGCCGCCCGGACTACTTCGTGGTCCGCGGCGCGCGCCAGGCCGCCCGGGATTTCCTCGGGAAGTGCGGCTGGCCGTTCCAGATCGTGGACGGCTGGACGGTGCCCACGGGCACGTTGTCCACGGAGCACGGCTCCGCCCCGCCCTACTACCTGGAGTCGGACGCCACTGAGTAACTAACAGGATTCTGTGATCCTGGAAGTTCGTTCAACGAGCTTCAAACACAGACCCGGCGCCGCGTACCTTTGTACGCCGCGCCCGATTCATGTGAGACTATATTCTCTCTCAACCTTCTGATCATCGAAGCCATAGTCTCAGATGATAACACATAACCCGCCTTTAAAAAGCGGGTTTTGAGTTTTTAAACTGATTGACCGTGGGAGTATTTTTATGGTATGTTTTATGTATAATTTTGAATTTTATGAGTAAAATAATTTTAAAACCTTCCTTAAAACAAGATCAAATGTTAAAAAAAATGAAACGACTTAAATTAGACCCGGTTGTTTTATTAGGTGTTTCTAAAAAAATTGATCTTTGGAAAACTGTGCGAGGTATTTTAGGAAAAAAACCTACAGGTTTAGGTTTACAAAAATTAGTGCGTAAAGAATGGTTATGATTCTTTTAGACACAAACGCAATTATTTACTATCTTCAAAATGATCAAACGTGCGTTCGTGTTATTAGTTCTTTGAGAAAAAAGAAAAATACTAGATTTTTCTATCATACCATTAGATTCTTCTTTGGCCAGAAAAGCTGCTCAGCTTCGAAGAGAGTTTCGTATTAAAACGCCTGACGCCATTGTTGCAGCTACTGCTTTATTTTATAAAACATCACTTGTAACTCGAGACAGAGAAATGAATAAAATTAAGGATCTTAAAATAATTAAGTGTTAAGCGGTTAAAGAGGTTGGTCATTATTTCTTCATAAAAAGAAGAAAAAGTATGAGTAAGATTTCATCATTTTTTTCCATCTCACCTCAAGCCCGTATTTATTATGGCGGCATTTTGCTTTCCACCCTAGCAGTAGTTATTTTTGCGCTTCCCTCAGAGTTGTTTATCAATTTTGGTTTGTTGTTTTTGGCAGGGGTAGTGCTTTTTTTGTTTTTATTCAATTTAGAATGGGGAATGTATGCGGTAACGGCCACCTGTTTTTTTTATGGTTGGGAAGTTTTTTTATCGCAATATTCCTGGACTAAAAATATTAGCTATCTTTCTAGTTTGAATGCACCCGTGGTTGATTTTTTGGCAAGTTTGCTTGTTGTTGGAGTGGGGGTTTCAATAGTGTTGGGGTTCGTTCCTTCGTGGTGGAAGCGGGTGCAATTTTTAAAAATTCCTATGCTGTTATATGCTTTTTTCTTATGTGTGGGATTGCTTTCAGCATTTCAGGCATATGATCATCAAATTAAACAATCCATCAAATATTTAATTCGTCCAATGGGTTTTGTGTGTATTGGTTTTGTTGTAGTGCCTGCATTATTGCTTCAAACTAAAAAAGATATTTTTAAAGTTTTACAAATTTGGTCTGTTATTGGTGTTCTTATTGCGCTATTTGGCTTGTCTTCTTTAGTTTTTAATCATCAAACATCGTGGATACGTATTGAACCCTATGCTATCTTTGGTTTTGCACCTTTGGGTTATAACCATAATATGGTGGGTGAGGCTTTGGTGGTAATAATTCCTTGCACCATGTATTTGTTGCATAAAGCATATCAAGAAAAAAAGTATTCGCTGTTTCGATGGCTGGTAATTGCGGAATGCTTAATGTTTTCCACTGCGCTTTTAACACTATCGCGCGCTGCCTGGATTGCTTTGGCTTTGCAAATGTTAATAACCTTCTATTTTTATAAAGAACAATGCTTAGCCTTTTTACATAAAAAATTAGCAATTATAAAAACCTTGCTGGCAATTTTTATAAGCGGAGCTTTGGTATATATGGGGGTTTTTTTATTTTCATCTACGGTGTCAAACTCCGATGAAACGCGCTTGCAAATGACTGAAATTACTTCTTTTTATTTCAAACGCTCGCCTTGGTTGGGTTATGGCCCTGGCATGTACACCAGAATATTAGGGGATACATTTGATTTTGTTTCAGAACACGGTGAGCCGCTTGAATCGCATGGGTTTATTCAAAAAATTCTTTTAGAAGAAGGTGTAATTGGTTTGGTAACGTTTGTTATTTTTCTTTTATACGTTATTTATTTTTTGTACAAAAATATCACTCATCCTCAGCAGCAAGTGCTTGGAGTGGCTTTGTTAATTATGGTAGTGGGTGAAATTACCTATCAATTGTTTGATGCTTCGTATTTTAGTAGTTTGTTATGGTTGCCTCTAGGCGTAGCGCTAGTAGCCACACATGTAGTAAAAAAAGAATCTGCAGTATATGAATGATAAAAATTTACATATTGTACATATTATTCCTTGGCTTGGTTTTGGTGGAGCCGAGCGCTCGGTAGTAGATTTGGTTAATCATAGTAACCCCTTAATTCGTTACACTATTATTTTGTTTTTTGATCACAAACCTTTTGCCACATTACTTACATCTTCAAATGTACAAATCAAGGTTGTGCAGAAGCGTGGAAAACTATCATTAGGTTTATTGTTTGCACTAAATAAACTGCTCAAACAATTACAACCAGATGTGGTGCATACGCATTTATTTGGAGGCGATGTGTGGGGGAGGTTGGCAGCCAAAAGTTTAGGTATTCCTATAGTAACAACTGAGCATGGTTTTAATCGTGAAGAACATTTTGTTAAGCATTTTATGAGATGGTTGCTGCGAAATTATTCAGATCAATATATAGTACCTTCACATGGTTTAAAAAATTTTTTAATAACCCAGGGCGGTGTCACCAAACCTGTTGAGGTTGTTCCACACGGTGTTGAGATGAAACGATTTAACAAGATTAAATCTTTAAATTTTTCCAAACCTTTTCAGTTAGTTATGATAGGGCGTTTGGTTAAGCAAAAAGGTTTTAACCTCGCTCTGTTGGCATTGGCAGCGTTGCAAGATATAAATTGGAAATTAACTATTGTTGGTAGCGGTAGTGAAAAAAAAGCGCTGCAAAAATTAAGTCAATTATTAGGCATCCACAGCAGGGTTTTGTTTGTAGATGCTCAAGAAAGGGTTGAAGATATTTTCCAAGATCAACACATACTCATTGTTCCATCTCGCTCAGCCGAAGGTTTGGGGATAGTGGCAATGGAAGGGATGTGTGCAGGAAGATTTGTTCTTGTTTCGATGGTAGAAGGTTTGGTGGAGGTGGTAACATCTGATATGTATGGACTTCGTTTTAAAGTAAATGACGGTAATGATTTGAAAAAAAAGCTGCTCTGGTGTTTTAACCACCCTGATGATGTAATGAGTGTAGC
>JACCDN011028025.1_pt1 | contig 10577 bp, 8 predicted proteins | sample 7441691 | NCBI WGS metagenome assembly JACCDN01 (sample SAMN15323439, study PRJNA562643) | freshwater metagenome | isolation source: river surface water | place: USA:Blue River Watershed | collected 2017-08-16
AGATCTTGAGGTATCTCCTGATTGAGACACCTGATGCGATAACCGCAAGGATAACACCAAGGCCTACCAGATAGGGAGCGACGGTTAGCGCATCAGCTAGCCCAACAAAGCTCGTGAAAGGCAGCTGAAGGGCCAGGTAGTCAGTCACCAGATACTGAACCGCTGCAAGGGTTGCTCCACCTGCAAGCAGGCCACCAATCAGAGCGGCAAAAATACCCTCGAGAACAAAAGGTAACTGGATGGAGAAATTGGAGGCGCCTACCAATCGCATGATGGATATCTCTCGCCGCCTAGAGAAGGCACTGAGCCGAATTGTCGTCGCGATCAATAGCGTTGCGCTCAGCAGCATGACACCAGCCACACCAGCGGCAGCCAAGCTGCCCACGTTCATAAACGAGAAGATTTGATCGAGATATCCCCGCTGGTCTCGAACCTCCTCGACTCCTTCCAGACCCGAGAAACTCTCGGCGATTAGTTGACTGTCAGATGGATTTTTCAGATTGACCCAAAAAGCCTGGTTTAGCTGCTCGGGAATGATGAATTCGAGCACTGACGATCCGGCAAACTCCTCAGAAAACTTTTGGTAAGCAGCCTCATGGGTCTCGAAGAAATACTCCTCGACATAAGGTGCTATCGCAGCCGAATCCAGCTGCGATTTGACCGCGCCAATCTGGTCTTCGGTGACTCCACCAACTGGACAAGCAGCCTCAGGTGAGAATTCCGTGCAGAGGTAAACAGCTACTTGAGCCCTGTCATACCAGTAGTTCTTCATCTGCCCGATCTGGAGTTGAAGCAAAGCTGCTACACCCACAAAAGTTAGAGAGATGAAGGTGACGAGAATGATGGAGAAAACCATCGAGACATTGCTTTTTAGCCCCGCCCACATCTCGGAGAGGATAAAGCCTGGATTCATAGCGAGCCCTCGCCATCTAAGCTCCAGCTGCCGGTCTTCGGCTCGACGACTTCTATTGGATTGCTAGGTAGCTCTCTGTAGCTGGCTGTTTGTGCATCGCGAACGATTTCTCCGCTTTTAATCTCAATGACTCGTTTCTGCATTCGATCCACGATTGAGCGGTCATGGGTTGCCATCACGACGGTTGTACCGGCAAGGTTGATTCGCTCTAGGAGATTCATGATTTCCGTGCTGGTTGCGGGGTCCAAGTTTCCGGTTGGCTCATCTGCCAATAAAACCTCAGGTCTGTTCACGAGCGCTCTTGCTACCGCTACTCGCTGTTGCTCACCACCAGAGAGCTCGTTTGGCAACCGACTTGCCTTTTCCTCAAGACCAACAAGCTTCAAAACATCTGGTACTGCGGTTTCAATAAAAGCCTTTGATTTCCCAATTACCTTCAGGGCAAATGCCACGTTCTGATACACGGTTTTGTTGGGAAGAAGTCTGAAGTCTTGGAAGACAACCCCGAGCTTTCGTCGAAACTGAGGGACGCGCCTCGAGGGAAGTCGCCCAAGGTTTTCTCCAAGAACCAGGACCGATCCCGTGTCGGGTCTCTCCTCGCGGAGCATAAGCCTCAGGAGAGTTGATTTGCCAGATCCTGAGGTTCCAACTAGAAAAACAAACTCACCGCGGGCAATATCCAGCGAGACTCCCTTGAGAGCCTGGCTGTTAGCACCCTTGTAAGTTTTAGTGACTTCTTCTAGTCGAATCATTGTGGGTAAAGCTTAAAAACCAGAGCTCGGGAATTACCCAAGACTCTCCGAGCCTTGGGTAATTAGGCCTCTTGCTGTTTTCTCCATCGGATGCCGGCCTGAATGAAGCCATCTAGGTCACCATCAAACACATCGTCTGGGTTGTTTACTTCATAACCCGTTCTGAGGTCCTTGACCATTTGATATGGAGCCAGCACATAAGAGCGCATTTGCTCCCCCCAACTTGCCTTGACGTCACCAGCAAGCTGCCTTTTCTTAGCCTCTTCTTCTTGGCGCTTTATCTCGAGCAGACGCGATTGCAGAACTCGCATGGCGGCCACTTTGTTTTGAAGCTGACTCTTCTCGTTTTGACATGAGACCACTATCCCCGTGGGTAAGTGGGTGATTCGAACCGCGGAGTCAGTGGTGTTTACTGACTGTCCGCCCGGTCCCGAAGATCTGAATACATCAACACGGATCTCGGAATCTGGGATATCTACAGCATCTGTGGTCTCAACCAACGGAACAACTTCAACGGCCGCAAATGAGGTCTGTCGCTTGCCTGCGGCGTTGAAAGGACTCATACGAACCAGTCGATGAGTGCCAGATTCGACAGAAATGTTTCCAAAGGCGTATGGTGCGTCCAGTTCAAAGGTTGCCGACTTTATGCCAGCCCCCTCAGCGTAGGAGATGTCGAGAACCTGAGCCTTAATGCCCTGCTTCTCAGCAAACCTCAAATACATACGCATCAGCATTTCAGCGAAGTCGGTTGCGTCGTCTCCGCCGGCACCGCTTCGAATGGTCACGACCGCCCCTCGAGAGTCATATTCGCCGTTCAGCAGTGTTTCAATCTCGAGCGCATCTAGTGCAGCTCGAAGTTTGTTGATCTCTGCCTGCACTTCAGATTCAAGACTAGAATCACCTGCTTCGGCTGACATCTCGATCAGAACATCAACGTCGTCGATCGAAGAAGCCAACGAGTTGATCTTTTCTAGCTTCGCCTTCACCCGAGAAAGCTGTCCAGTTACTCTTTGAGCCTTGGCCTGATCGTCCCAAAGATTTGGGTCACTAGCCTGAGATTCAAGCTCTTGAGCCTCTTTTGACAATGCTTCAGGTTCTAGAACAGCTGCTATCGCCGCAAAAGTCTGCCTCAAGGAGGCAAGATCGTGTCTCAGTTCATATTCAGCCATAGCCAGCTAAGTTTAGGCTCTATCGGACCATTCCCTAGGCTCGCGAATAGACTCTCTAACTGTTGAGGGGTCAAATGCAGAAACTAACCTTCCGCTCTATCGGAAAGATTCTTGAGAAGCCTGTAAGGCGCAAACTGCTGTTCCTGGCAATTGCCAGAATCGCAGCTAACTTGCTAGATCTTCTAGGTCTAGCTGGTATCGCTCTGCTGGCAACTGCATTCGGCTCTCTAGCCTCAGGTTCGGCAACCCGCGCTCCCCTAAACCTTCCGGTAATCGGCGAGTGGTACATTAACGAATATCAAGCGGTTTTCATCGCGATGGGTGTTGCATTGGTATTCCTGATGAAGTCAGGGTTCTCCATTTGGCTAAACCTTCGGACGTCACTGGTGATTGCCGAACTAGAGAGTGAGCACTCTCGGGCCATTGCTGAATCATTCTTTGCGCCCACTTCGAATAGCAATCTTGCCCAAGACTCTGTAGCGGAATTCCAAAACAGAGTTATGTATGCAACGATGGCGATGTCTATCTTTCTGAATGCGCGAATCACGTTTGTGGCAGAGGCTTCCCTGCTTGCCGCCATGGTGTTGGTGTTTCTGGCTGTAAATCCAGTAGCGACGTTGTCGATGTTCGCTTTTATGGGTGGAGTTTTATTGGTCCTCAACAGACTGATCAACACTCGAGTAATCAGATACGGCAGCTTGGCAATGAAGGGATCTGAAGCGAGCCTTCAACTCACTAGGGACCTCTTCGGGGTTAAACGTGAAGCAATAAGTGCAGGCATTGAAAATCAGTGGCTGTCTAAGTTTGCAGATAGCAGGCATCAAGCTGCGGTCGGAACAGCATTTATTTACACCCTAAACTCCATGCCGCGCTACATTGTGGAAACGACACTAATTCTTGGGATTTTTGCGTTTATTGGTGGAGTGGTGCTCGTCTCCGATTTACAAACGCAAGCCGTCACCATTGGGGTTTTCCTTGCTGGTGGCCTCAGGCTTGTCGCCTCTCTTCTTCCGCTTCAGTCTGCATTCACATCTATGAAAGATGGAGCCAATCGAGGTCAGCTCGCGTTTGAGATCCTGCACTCAATGCCCCATGCCTCAAGTCAATCTGACTTTCATCCGACTGCAATAAGGGACTCAGATGGGACATTGATATTCGACAACGTTTCGTTCCAATATCCGAGAAGCAAATCTGAAGTTCTAGCCGGTGTCAGCTTCAAGGTTGAAAATCAGACCAAGGTTGCGATTGTTGGCCCTTCTGGATCAGGAAAGTCGACCATTTTTGACCTCGCCACGGGGTTTCTCGAGCCAAAATTAGGCACGATAAAGATAGGGAGCCGCACCCCGCGCGAAGTTCTGCTCAGCGCTCCAGGTACGTTTGGAATAGTAACCCAAAGACCTCATCTAATCACCGGAAGCTTGGTGGAGAATGTATCGCTGGTCGATGACGATGTTTCTGACCGCAGAAAAGTTGAACAGTCTCTGAATAGAGCAGGGCTAGTCAAGCTCACGTCCAGACCGAACTGGTGGGAACTACAGATAAAGCCTGACTCTGGTCAACTATCCGGCGGTGAAATTCAGAGACTCGGTCTTGCCAGGGCGCTTTACCGTGACCCGCAAATCCTGTTCCTCGATGAAGCGACTAGCGCACTGGATGCCGAAACCGAGGCGGAGATCACAAGGGTGCTCCAAGAGCTGAAGAGCGAAATGACGGTTGTTCTGATCGCGCATCGACTCTCGACAGTTATGGGCGCGGATAAAATCGTTTACCTGGACTCTGGCCGAATAGTGGCAGAAGGTAGTTTCCAGGATCTGAAAGCACGAGTTCCAGATTTCGCAAGGGCTGTTCAACTTATGGATCTCACGAGAAAAGAGGCAGAATGAGGATTCTTGTAACTGGGGCCGGTGGATTTCTTGGCTCACATCTGGTTGACCGGCTACTTGGCGATGGCCACGAGGTTCTCGGAGTCGATAACTTCTTTACTGGTGCTCGCACTAACGTTTCCCACCAACTGAGTGACCCCAACTTCGAGTTACTTAGGCATGACGTGACATTCCCGCTCTTCGTTGAGGTGGACGCGATATACAACTTGGCCTCACCAGCAAGCCCAGTTCACTATCAAAAGGACCCGGTTCAGACCATCAAGACCAACATCATCGGTGCAGTTAACATGCTGGGTCTTGCAAAGCGACTCAGGGTTCCGATTTTCCAAGCTTCGACCAGCGAGGTTTACGGAGATCCCCAGGTTCATCCGCAACCGGAGACATATTGGGGCAATGTGAATCCAATTGGCCCCCGGGCATGCTACGACGAGGGCAAGAGAGCTGCCGAGACGCTCTTCTTCGATTACAACCGGCAGCACGGTGTGCCAATTCGCGTAGCACGAATCTTTAATACCTACGGCCCTCGAATGGCAACAGGAGATGGTCGAGTGGTATCGAATTTCGTTGTTCAGGCCCTGAAGGGTGAGGACATAACGATATACGGTGACGGTAATCAATCTAGATCTTTCTGCTACGTCTCAGATCTTGTAGACGGCTTCGTTCGGATGATGGACAAAACCGACAATCTGGTAGGCCCCATAAACCTTGGCAACCCCAACGAGTTCACCATGCTAGAGCTTGCCGAAAAGGTTCTTTCCAAAACCGGTTCAAAATCAAAGCTCAGATTCGAACCTCTGCCTCAGGATGATCCGAAGCAGCGCCAGCCGGAGATTACAAAGGCAAAGGCCGAGCTCGGCTGGGAGCCTAAAGTCATGTTGGATGAAGGTTTGGATAGGACAATTTCCTACTTCAAATCCGTGCTTTAGCTGGCAGCACCCCTTCTTCTAGCCTGCTCCTCCGGGTCCGGCACCGGAACGGCTGCAATCAAACGCTTGGTGTACTCCTCACGAGGTGAGCGAAGGATTTGATCCTTGGTCCCCTGTTCAACAATCTCACCAAATTGCATTACCGCTATTCGGTCACTCAATAGGTCAACTACGGCTAGGTCGTGAGAGATAAACAGGGTGGCAAACTGCTGTTCTCTCTGAATCTCTTGAAGTAGGTCCAGCACCCTGGCTTGGACCGAAACATCGAGTGCACTGGTCGGTTCATCCGCCACCAGCAACTTGGGGCTCAGAGCTAGCGCTCTCGCAATACCAACTCGCTGACGCTGACCCCCGGAGAGCTCGTGTGGATAGCGGTTTCGGTAGCTTTCAGGCAGTTGAACCATGCCTAGCAACTCGGTTACACGCTTTGCCCGTGCAGCCTCGTCCCAACCAGCGAATAGCAGTGGCTCGGCAATTGACTCTCCGATGGGCCAACGGGGATTTAGCGAGGATCCTGGGTCTTGGAACACGATTCCAATGTTTCGGCGAACTGCCATCAGGTCTTTCTTAGAGACTCCAACCATCGACTGGCCGACAACCTCTATTGCTCCAGATTTGATCGGAAGCAAACCAACTACCGCTCGACCAACCGTTGTCTTTCCAGAGCCAGACTCCCCCACTAGCCCAAGGACCTCTCCTGGGTAGATCTCAAGACTTGCGTTCTTGACTGCCATAAACGCTGGCACCTTGCCGCGCTTTGGGTACTCGATGTTTAGATTCTCAAGCTTGAGGGTTGGCTTTTGTTCGGGGGTTCTTGGTTTTGGCTCTGAAACGGAAACCGACCCGAGGTGAGGAACAGCAGCCAAAAGCTCCTTGGTGTATTGCTGGGTGGGTGATTTGAAGATCTGGTTTGTGGTGCCTGTTTCTACCACCTGACCGTCTTTCATGACGATCATGTGGTCGCTGAGATCAGCGACCACACCCATGTCGTGGGTGATCAGGATGATTGCTGACTGCAGTCTCTGGTTGAGGTTTCTAAGCAGGTCAAGAATCTCTGCCTGAACCGTGACATCCAAAGCGGTGGTTGGCTCATCAGCGATTAGTAGCAGCGGATCGCAGGAGATTGACTGAGCAATCATCGCTCGCTGACGTTGGCCTCCAGAGAGCTGATGCGGATAGGAATTGAACGCCTTCTCTGGGTCTGGGAGTTCAACCATGGCAAGCAGCTCCAGCGCTCTGGTTTTAGCCTGTGCCTTAGTCATGGTTGGGTAATGAACCTGAAGCGCTTCTACGATTTGAAAACCAATTGTGTAGACGGGATTTAGAGCTGTCATTGGCTCTTGGAAGATAACCGCAATCTCTTTACCGCGAATCTGACGAAGTCTCTTTTTGTTAGCGGTTAGAACCTCTTCACCCTTTAGCTTTACTGAGCCAGATGCTCGGCCATTTACTGGCAAGAGCCCAAGAAGACTCATCGCAGATGTTGACTTACCAGATCCCGACTCACCAACAATCGCCAACACCTCACCTGGCTTCACCGAAAAGCTGACGCCGGATGCTGCCATAACCCACTCACCATCGACCCAGAAGTCAACGTTTAGGTTTTCCGCGCTAATAATCGGATTCTGAGCGTTCATTAGGCAAAAACTCCTGCCGTTGGTGAATCATTGTGAAGATGCAAGTCTTCAGCTCTCGATTTGGACAAGGCATAACCGTGCTGGTCTGGGTTGTGCTTTCTCTTGCCCTGGTTCAAGCCATAGTTGAACTGGGCTTCTGGGGAGCTAGCGGGTCGCTTCCCGCTGTAGTTTTGATCAGCTATCTGTGCTGGTTGGTTTCCTACCGGCCAAGAGTCGAGTTTGAAGACACCCTCGTTCGATTGATAAACATATTCCAAAGCGTTGAGATCCCCTACAGCGCTATCAAGCGCGTCGATACGCGCTGGGCACTCGAGATTCACACCGAATCCGGTAAACACGTTGCCTGGGGCGCTCCAGCCCCCGGCAGACACACTGCTCTCTTCGCCAGCAAGGACCAAGGTGAACACCTGCCCGAATCCAGCTATGTGATCGGCACAGTGAGACCCGGAGACCTGATCAATACCGATTCTGGAGCCGCTGCCGCCTATCTGAGGCGTGAACTTGAGAAGGTTGAGTTCGAGGGCGGAGAGGTCAAGAAAAGCGTCAACAAGGCCAGCATTCTGATCTTGGTGATTTTGGTCTTGTTGTCCGCTATAACGCTCTGACATTACTTTCGCCCCTTGAGCATGCGCTTTAGGTCGTTGAGTGCTCCATCGGTCTTAGGGAGTCTTCTCTGACGTGGGTCAAATGCGTCCCTTAGGCCATCTCCTATGAAGTTGATCGCTAGGGCGATCATGACGATGAACAACCCCGGATACCAGAACAACCAGGGCCTGGTTTTGAAGGCCTCGTTGTATTCGGAGATGATCTGTCCAAGCGAAATATCCGGAGCAACGATTCCAAAGCCCAGATAGCTAAGTGATGTCTCGATCAAGATTGCTGCGGACATTAAAAGGGTTGAGTTGACCACAATCACGCCGATTGAGTTGGGCAGGATGTGTCTAAAGATGATCCAGCGTGATGGTGCTCCAGCGACTCTGGCTGCATCAACAAACTCTCGCTCTCGAAGCGATAGGAACTCAGCCCTGACCAACCTTGCAAGCCCGGTCCAAGCGATGAACCCAAGCAAGATGCCCAGCGAAATCGCGTTGCCGCCAAAGGTGCGGCCAAGAACAGCACCCAACACCAGGGTTGGGATGATGATGATCACATCGGTAAAGCGCATCAACAAGCTATCGATCTTGCCCCTGAGGAATCCAGCGATGGATCCAACCAAAACACCCAAGACCGTTGCGATAAGTCCTACTAGGAAGATCACTGTCAAAGACTGCTGAATACCTCGCATCACGCGGGCAAAGATGTCTTTACCCAGGGTGTCCTGACCAAAGGGGTGCTCGCCGATGTTGAATGGCCAGATGGAGAGGGTTGGCGTGCCGCCAGCATTCATGATTGGGTAATTCTCATACCAGTTGTATTGCCACCAACCAGGGATTCTAAGTCCATCGACTGCGAGTCTGCCGGTGTTTGGGTCGGTAACCAACTGCCCAGAACCACCGATCACAACACCTACAGATGTGAATGCCAACAGCGTGATCAGTAGCATCACGACCATTGATGCAACAGCCGCCTTGTGACGGAAGAACCGTCTTCTGACGATGGTGCCAAGCGATAAACCTTCGGTTTGGCGCTGCTCGATTGAGATCTCAGTATTGGTGTTCTTGTTCTTAGCCATTAGTTCACCCGAATTCTTGGGTCTAGGGCGCTATAGAGCAGGTCTGCGACCAAGTTGCCGATCACTGCAAACAACCCGGTTACCAGGAAGAAGCCCATGACCAAATTCACATCTACCGCCTGAAGACCCCTGTTGAACAGCGCTCCCATGCCCTCCCAGGCGAATACTCGCTCGGTGATGATTGCACCACCAATTAGCCCCGAAATGTCAAAGGCGATGATGGTTGCAATTGGAATCATGGCGTTTCTGAAGGCGTGCCTAACAACCACCACACGCTCGTTCAAGCCCTTGGCGCGAGCGGTGCGTATGTAATCCTGGTTTAGCACCTCGAGCAGGCTCGCACGCGAATACCTGGTGTATCCGGCCACCGAGACAATCATCAGTGCGATGGTTGGCAGGATTAGGTGTGAGTAGCTGTCCAAAATGTTGAGCCACATGTTGTCTTCGCGACGAATTGTTGGTGTCACGGCACCGATGGTTGAGATAAACCCAGTCTTCATAGGAATCAACTCGGTGAATCTGCTCCAGTACTGAAGGGCTTCATCAACCACCAGAACTAGACCCGAGATTGCACCCGTGATGCCCGCTGCCCTAGCAATCTCGCGCTTGGCATCACCGCCGAATAGAACCCCCAGTCCAATACCGATGCCAGCCATGATGGCGATGATCGCCAAAATTCCAAGCGGGCCTTGGACATAGAAAAACAGATACTGCCCAGGCAGCCACATCAAACCGGCCACCACGGCCATACCGCCGACGATGTAAACCGCCCTGCGCTGACCAAAACCGGTTGTGAGAAGCAGTAATACACCTGCCGCCAGGGCACTGAGCAAAACAACCCCCACAATGCCCAGCGATGGGTACTTCAGCCACTGGGTGACATTGAGAAACACCAGCAATCCCCCGCCAAAGCCAAGGCTGAGCAAGAAGGTCTTGATTCTGGTGGCAAGACCACCACCGACAATGCCCATGATCAATAGCGCCAGACCAATAGCAACTATCGCCAAGGTTGTTGGCGATAGCACCGGATCTCCAAGAAAACGGTTGAAGCGAATTGCTCCAAACTCCTTAAGCAGAACTGCTACCCAGAAGATTGGTAGCGAGTAGAAAACGAAAGCGAAGAATGTAACCGTGTAGTCATAGCCCGAGTACTGCCTCAGGGCGGTAGTCATACCAACTGCGACACCGATAAGGATCGACAAAATGGTTGCCAGGGTAATTAGCTGAAGCGTTGAGGTCATTGCCCCGGAGAGCGCTTCGATAACGGGCATCTCGCCCTTAGAAATTGATACTCCGAGATCGCAGCGGCCGATCAGACAGCCCGCTGCACCACCAAGCCAGTAGAAGTAACGCAAAAGTGGTGGAACATCCAGGTTCAACACATCGGTGAAATAGGCGATGCGGTCCTGGGCATTTGGATCACGACTGGCCCTGAGTTCAGCCAGCGGATCGCCAGAGATTGCAGTCAATTGATAGACCACAAAAGATGCCACCAGCAAAACCACCAAGGTGGCGGCTAGGCGACGAAGGATAAAACTGAGCATTGTGTTGCTTTCTAGCTGTGTTTGGGGGCCACCGCCTAAGCGGTGACCCCCTCACAGTTTTGGTAGTTGCTAATTAGCCAG
>JACCDN010038687.1_pt1 | contig 10575 bp, 8 predicted proteins | sample 7441691 | NCBI WGS metagenome assembly JACCDN01 (sample SAMN15323439, study PRJNA562643) | freshwater metagenome | isolation source: river surface water | place: USA:Blue River Watershed | collected 2017-08-16
CCAGCACCTCGGTCTCGCGAAAGTCCCCCTGAATGAAGGTCACGTCGGCCACCGGCTCCATCTCCAGCATGTCCAGCGCGACAATCAAGCCGTGGATGCCGCCGCCCTCCTTGCCCGCCAGCTTGCGCCGGGCATACTGGCTCCAGCTGCCCGGCGTGCTGCCCAGATCGACGATCACCTGCCCGGGCTTGATGAGTTTCTCTTCCTCATCGATTTCCTTGAGCTTGTAGGCCGCACGGGCGCGATAGCCTTCCCTCTGCGCCAGCTTCACATACGGATCATTGATGTGATCATGCAACCAGCTCTTGTTCAGTTTGTTCTTTGCCATTCACGTAGAATACCGTTTTTGGAAGAAATTCATGTTGAAACTTACTCCCGTCGAGCGCAGCGCCCTGCGTTCTGAAGCCCATGCCCTCGACCCGGTCGTGATGATCGGTGACGGCGGCCTCACGCCCGGCGTGCTCAAGGAAATTGATGCCAGCCTGGATGCGCATGGCCTGATCAAGGTGCGCGTGCTCGGTGATGATCGTGACGCGCGCATCGGCTACTACGACACCATCTGCGACAAGCTCGATGCGGCACCGGTGCAGCACATTGGCAAGCTGCTGGTGATCTACCGTCCGAAGAAAGAGAAAGTCAAAGAACCCAAGCCCACGCGCGGCAAGGGCTTGCGCGAAGTGGTGATCATCAAGACGAATCCCACCAAGAAACCGACGATCACGAAGCTGACGGTCAAGGGCAACGAACGCGTGACCGCTGGCGGCAACGTGAAGCGTGCCAAGGTACGGCAGACCAGCCAGAAAAAACGCGCGTTAGGACGGTGATACGCCGCTGATTTCCGGCTCGTTCCTTTGCAGCAGGAGAGAGGTGATCGCTCATTGGTTGCCACCTGCCGCCACCTTCCTGAACCACTCGCCTGCCGAGAAATACTCCATTTCTCTGAACATTTCCCCCATCTCTTCAAGCTCGGCTGACCATTTTTCTCCGAGACCGGGGTGGGACAGAATGAACTTCAGATAATCCTCATGCCCGCTGAAGCCTAGCTGAGTCAGCAAATCTCGCATACCGTCCGGCATACGCTCATTCGCCGCGAGCATCGCGCCGGTCATCAGCGCGATCTTTTGCTGGTTTTCGTCCATCACCTGCCGGCTGACCATAGGCATGGAATTGGCGTCCAGGATGTCGAGAGCGAAACGCGCAAATACCTGCGTCAACCCATCCCGCTGGTCGGGCAGCCGTCGCAGCAGGGCTTCAAAGATCTTTGGTTGATTCAGGTTGAGCGCGCTGTACAAGACCTGATCGTCCAGATCCTGTCCCGGTTTGTGAACAGAAGGCGTAGCAGACAACAATAACTCGACCAGATCGGTATTCCCTGCCTGAAGCGCGAGGGTGATGGGAGATTCGCCATGACTGTTTTTTACGAAAGGATTCGCGCCTGTGGCGAGCAAGCGCTCCGCGAGACGAGCGTTACCTCTCTCGGCTGCCAGATGCAGCGCGGTGTTCCCGGATCGGGACGTCGCGGCGATATCAGCACCCGCCTCAAGCAGCGTCTCGATCATCTCCATATGCCCGAAGCTGATGGCCACGCCCAGCGCAGATTCGCCGCGTTCGGTCGGGAGATGAATGTCGGCACCATGCTTGATCAGCAGCTTGACCATGTCCAGCCGCTGACAACGGGTTGCCATGTGCAGGGCCGCTTCACCTGACCCGATCGATTGATTGATATTCACGCCAGCCTGCAGCAAAACCTTCAGCTTTTCCTCGACCTCAAGGCTGCCGTCACCGATCAGCGGCGACAGCGGATGGATAAATTTGATGTGCTGTACGGCTGAGCCCATCAGATCCAGCATGTTCCGGACCGTCCTCAGCTTTCCATGAATCAGCTTGGCTGCCAGCGATTTTTCAAGCCTGTCCATCACGGACGGCTTGTGCAGATCGGCCGCCACAGGCAGTAATCCTGATCGGATCTGGCACAAGGCCCCCTCGCCGGACAAACTCACTTTTTCGCCGCTGATGGCGCCTGCGGCAGCGTAAAGCTGTTGTGCTGTCGGAAAGGGGTGATGTTCCGGATCTTTGCGATACTCGCCGAGCTGACGAATGACCTCGGAAAATATCGCCTCGGAATCAATGCCCAACTTGGCTTTGCTTCCGCCATACAGCAGCGTGAGTCCTGCGTCTGATATCAACTCCTTTGCGGCCCGGGCAATACCACAGGCACCGATATGTATCGTGCCACTCCAGCGCCCGGCAGTGCTTGTGCCATTGGCAGCGGCTCCTGACTCCCGGATCACCGACACCATCTCCCGGGTACTGATGGAAAAAACGTTTTTTACATCGGACAAATGATGAGGACCCTCGCTGATCGTGCCATGGGTATGAATGATGATTTGCGTATGTTCATCAATCTTTCCTCCATCATGCAGCTTACCCAGATGATCCCTGAACGCAGCAATTTTTTCCTCCTTGCCAGCACCTCCCAGATCCTCTACGTACACAAGCTCCATCGGCACGCCAGATGACTGTGCGTGATTTTTCAGATTGACCGAGATGTCCTTCAGGAACGTTTGGTTGGAAGTGATGTACAGGACATCAAGCGCACGCGGATCTCTGCCGCACGACGCGTTCAAAGAAGTGTTGGCAGTGGCCGCGACAGGCGGCGCACCGACGAATACGGGCGATGAGGCCGAGATAGACATGCCACTCCCAAAAAAGGTACTGGCTTCTCAGCATTGATGAGCGAACAGAAGTGCGCAATAGTACAAATGGACTATTGCTCAGTGGCGGATAGGGCGCGAGCCGCTAGGGGCGAGCCTTTATGACCAGCAGCACTGCCAGCAGACTTTGCAGCAGGTAGACCAGGCTCGCTACGCCATGCAGCAGGCCGAAGCGTGCGCGCATCGCCTCATCCATCACCCCGCCCGCCTGCGCGGCCGCCGCCCGTATTTCAGCCATGAAGGGCTGCAGCCCGAAGTAACCCACCACAACGCATGACAGCATGCCGATCACGACGCGCGTACAGGCTTTTCTGGAGGGAAGATAGGGATCGGCACGAAAGATGGCCAAGAGCAGGATGCCGCAGGCCAGTGACAACCACGCCTCGGCCCGGAACAAACTGCCGGCGATGGTGCCCGCCAGCTGGCGATCCTGGAGCGTAATGAAAAAGAGTGGCGCGGCCAGATAACCGACCGTCCACAAGCTGCCCGCCCACAGCGTGACCAGCAGCGTGCGTGCGAGTGTCAGCAGATAAGCTCGCATCGTCGGACAAGCCTCAGATGTATTTGACCTCGATGATCTCATACGCGCGCACGCCGCCGGGTGCCTGTACCTCGACCTCATCGCCTGCGTATTTGCCGATCAGTGCGCGCGCGATCGGCGAACTGATCGAGATCTTCGATTGCTTCAGGTCGGCTTCGTCGTCGCCCACGATCTGATAGGTGACCTTGTCGCCAGACTCGAGATCTTCCAGCGAGACCGTGGCGGCAAACACCACACGACCCTCGGCATCCAGCAGCGTGGGATCGATGATCTGCGCGGCAGACAGCTTGCCTTCCAGTTCGGCGATGCGGCCTTCGATGAAGCTCTGCCGCTCTTTTGCGGCATCGTACTCGGCATTCTCGGACAGATCGCCCTGCGCGCGCGCCTCGGCGATGGCATTGATGACCGCCGGACGCTCGACATGTTTCAAGCGCTGCAGTTCATCTTTCAGCAACTGCGCGCCATAGACGGTAATGGGTACTGTGCTCATGGTGTTTTCTTTGGCAATATGAAAAGCACAGAGGCTGCAGATACTTCGCAGCCTCTGTGACCTACGCTCGTTTACTTGCGCTTGATGCGCGGAGTGTAAACCAAATTACTGGAGCGACGCATGCATGCCCTGCAAATCATACACATGCAGTTCGTTCAGGTGCGCCATGCCCTCGACCGCCGCCTCAGCGCCGGCAATCGTGGTGTAGGTGGTGACGCGTGCCGCCAGTGCCGAGGTACGGATCGTGCGCGAATCGTTGATCGCATTCCGCTTCTCTTCTACCGTGTTGATGACCAGCGCGATCTCGTTATTCTTGATCATGTCCACGATATGCGGACGACCTTCAGCCACCTTGTTCACCGTCTCGACGGGCACACCGGCCGCCGAGATAGCCGCCGCCGTGCCCTTGGTCGCCACGACGGTGAACCCGATATTTACCAGATCGCGCGCGATATCGACCGCACGCGGCTTGTCGCTCGTTTTCACCGACAGGAAGACCTTGCCCGACTTCGGCAGACGGATGCTCGCCCCCAGCTGCGACTTCACGAAAGCCTCACCAAAGGTGCGGCCCACGCCCATCACTTCGCCGGTCGATTTCATCTCGGGGCCAAGAATGGTGTCCACTCCCGGGAACTTCACGAACGGGAAGACCGCTTCCTTGACGCTGAAGTAAGGCGGCTCGACTTCGTTCGCAATTCCCTGGCTGTCCAGTGACTGCCCGACCATGCAGCGCGCGGCGATCTTCGCCAGCTGCAGGCCAGTCGCTTTGGAGACATACGGCACCGTGCGCGACGCGCGCGGATTCACTTCCAGCACATAGACCACATCTTCGGTCTTGCCGTCGATCTCCTGCTGCTGGATCGCGAACTGCACATTCATCAGACCGACCACATTCAGGCCCTTGGCCATCTGCGCGGTCTGGTGCTTGAGCTTCTCGATCGTGGCTTTCGCCAGCGAGTAAGGCGGCAGCGAGCACGCTGAATCGCCCGAGTGAACACCGGCCTGCTCGATATGCTCCATTACGCCGCCGATAAAGGTGCGGTTGCCGTCGGACAGGCAATCGACATCGACCTCGATCGCATCATTCAGGAAGCGATCCAGCAGCACCGGGGAATCATTCGAGACTTTCACCGCCTCGCGCATGTAGCGCTCGAGGTCGCGCTGCTCGTGGACGATCTCCATCGCGCGGCCGCCCAGCACGTAGGACGGGCGTACCACCAGCGGATAGCCGATCTCCTGCGCGAGCCTGAGCGCTTCTTCTTCGGTGCGCGCGGTGCGGTTGGGCGGCTGGCGCAGGCCGAGTTCATTGAGCAGCTTCTGGAAACGCTCGCGGTCTTCGGCAGCGTCGATCATGTCAGGCGACGTGCCAATGATGGGCACACCGTTCGCTTCCAGATCGAGCGCGAGTTGCAACGGCGTCTGTCCGCCGTATTGCACGATCACGCCGACCGGTTTTTCCTTGTCGACGATCTCGAGCACGTCTTCCAGCGTCAGCGGCTCGAAGTACAGGCGGTCGGAGGTGTCATAGTCGGTCGATACGGTTTCGGGATTGCAGTTGACCATGATAGTCTCGTAGCCATCCTCGCGCATCGCGAAGGCTGCGTGCACGCAGCAATAGTCAAACTCGATACCCTGACCGATACGGTTCGGGCCACCGCCGAGCACCATGATCTTCTTGCGCGAGGTCGGATGCGATTCGCACTCTTCCTCATAGGTCGAATACATGTAGGCGGTGCCGGTCGCGAATTCGCCCGCGCAGGTATCGACGCGCTTGTAGACCGGGCGCACGTTCAGCATGCGGCGCAGCTTGCGGATCTCGCGGTCCTCGACCTTCAGCAGCTTGGCCAGCCGGCGGTCGGAAAAGCCCTTGCGCTTGAGCGCCAGCAGGGTGTCCTTGTCGAGCGCGGCAAGGGTTTGTGTTTCCAGCCAGAGCTCGATATCCACAATCTCCTTGATCTGCACGAGGAACCACGGATCGATCTTGGTCAGCTGGTGGACTTCTTCCATCGTGAAGCCCTGCGCGAATGCATCGCCGACGTACCAGATGCGTTCCGGCCCCGGCTCGCCCAGCTCTTCTTCGATGGTCTCGCGGTCGGTGGTCTTCTCGTTCATGCCATCGACGCCGACTTCCAGGCCGCGCAGCGCTTTCTGGAAGGATTCCTGGAAGGTGCGTCCGATTGCCATCACCTCGCCGACAGATTTCATCTGCGTGGTCAGGTGGCTGTCGGCGGCCGGGAATTTTTCAAATGCAAAACGCGGAATCTTGGTGACGACATAATCGATCGAGGGCTCGAACGAGGCAGGGGTCGCGCCACCGGTGATCTCATTGCGCAGCTCGTCGAGCGTGAAGCCCACCGCCAGCTTTGCGGCGACTTTCGCGATCGGGAAACCGGTCGCCTTGGACGCCAGCGCGGAGGAACGCGATACGCGGGGATTCATCTCGATGACGATCATGCGGCCGTCTTTCGGATTGACCGCGAACTGCACGTTCGAGCCACCGGTATCCACGCCAATCTCACGCAGCACCGCAAGCGATGCGTTACGCATGATCTGGTATTCCTTGTCCGTCAGCGTCTGGGCAGGGGCGACGGTGATCGAGTCGCCGGTATGCACACCCATCGGATCAAGATTCTCGATCGAGCAGACGATGATGCAGTTGTCGTTGCGATCGCGAACGACTTCCATCTCGAATTCTTTCCAGCCGAGCAGCGACTCTTCGATCAGCAGCTCATTGGTCGGCGAAGCTTCCAGACCGCGCTTGCAGATAGCCTCGAATTCTTCGGCGTTGTAGGCAATACCGCCGCCCGAACCTCCCATCGTGAAGGACGGACGAATGATGGTCGGGAAACCGACCTGCTTCTGCACGCCCCAGGCCTCGTCCATCGAGTGAGCAATGCCGGAACGCGCCGAACCAAGACCGATCTTGGTCATCGCATCCTTGAACTTCTGGCGGTCTTCCGCTTTGTCGATGGCCTCGGGCGTTGCGCCGATCAGCTCGCATTGGTATTTGTCCAGCACCCCATTGCGCCAGAGGTCGAGCGCGCAGTTCAGTGCGGTCTGTCCGCCCATGGTCGGCAGGATCGCATCAGGCTTTTCCTTGTCGATGATGCGCTCGACCACCTGCCAGGTGATGGGCTCGATGTAGGTGACATCGGCCATCTCCGGGTCGGTCATGATGGTCGCCGGATTGCTGTTGACGAGGATGACCTTGTAGCCTTCTTCGCGCAGCGCCTTGCAGGCCTGCGCGCCGGAGTAATCGAATTCACAGGCCTGGCCGATGACGATCGGGCCGGCGCCGATGATGAGGATGCTCTTGATATCGGTGCGCTTAGCCATGAGTGTGTTTCTCCATCATCGCCACAAAGCGATCGAACAAGGGGGCGATGTCATGCGGGCCGGGCGATGCCTCGGGATGTCCCTGGAAGCAGAAGGCCGGGCGGTCAGTCCGCTCGAATCCCTGCAGCGAACCATCGAACAGCGACACATGCGTGATGCGGCAGTTGGCCGGCAGCGAATCCGGATCGACCGCAAAACCGTGGTTCTGCGAGGTGATCATCACCTTCTTGGTGTCGAGGTCCTGCACTGGATGGTTCGCTCCGTGGTGGCCGAATTTCATCTTGAGGGTCTTCGCGCCGGAGGCCAGCGCCATGATCTGATGACCGAGGCAAATGCCGAAGGTCGGGATGCCTTTCTCGATCAGCTCGCGCGACGCGGCAATCGCGTAATCGCAGGGCTGGGGATCACCGGGGCCATTCGACAGGAAGATCCCGTCCGGATTCAGTGCAAGCGCCTCGGCCGCCGTGGCCTGCGCGGGCAGCACTGTGACCTTGCAGCCGCGCTGCGCCAGCATGCGCAGAATGTTGAACTTGACGCCATAGTCGAACGCGACCACGTGGAATCTGGGTGCGGTCTGCTTGCCGTAGCCCTTGCCCAGTTCCCACTCGGTCTCGGTCCACTCATAGGCGCTGCGGGTCGAGACGACCTTGGCGAGGTCCATGCCCGACAGGCCGGGGAAGGATCGCGCGAGTTCCAGCGCCATGCCCTCGCTGGCCTTGTCGCCGGCGACGATCGCGCCGCTCTGGGCACCCTTCTCGCGCAGCAGGCGGGTCAGCTTGCGGGTATCGATGCCGGCTATCGCGACAATGTTTTCGGATTTCAAATAGTCCGGCAGGCTTTGCGTTGCGCGGAAATTCGACATCAGCAGCGGCAGATCGCGAATGATCAGGCCGGCGGCATGGATGCGGCTGGACTCGACATCTTCCGGGTTGACGCCGGTGTTGCCGATATGGGGATAGGTCAGGGTAACAATCTGGCGGCTGTAGCTGGGATCGGTCAGGATTTCCTGATATCCCGTCATTGCCGTATTGAAAACGACTTCACCGCTGGTGTGACCGGCGGCGCCGATGGAAATTCCTCTGAAAATCGTGCCATCCGCGAGCGCGAGGATGGCCGGGTGCGTATTGGCCGTTGAAAATGGCGGCAAAGGTAACTCCTGGGTTGTTACCGCCGCGGCTGAACCCTGGCGTGCGTGTATCTGATCAAGCGCTCGATGTGCGTGCAGAATCCGGACGAACCAGGATGGGGTGGAAGGTGGGTTGCGCGGGCGGCGGGGTAAATTGGTTAAACCTTGCGATTATATCGCGAAGCACCAATCCCGGGCAACCTGAGGGAAGCTGCCGCCCGTACGCGAAGTGTTGACTTACAGACTAACTTACAGACCCAGCGCGGCAATGCCGGCCTTGGCGATCTGGGCGTCTTCGTTGGATTTCACGCCAGAAACACCCACGGCACCGACGCAATCGCCGTCGGCCAGAATGGGCACGCCGCCTTCGAGCAGGCCGTCAATGTTCGGCGCCGACAGGAAGGAATAGCGGCCATTGTTGATCACGTCTTCATAGACCTTGGTCTCGCGCTGGCCGAGGGCGGCGGTGCGCGCCTTGGACGGGGCGATCGATGCGGACACGGGCGCGGCGCCATCCAGACGCTGCAGCCACAAGAGGTTGCCGCCGTCATCGACGATGGCAATGGTGACAGCCCATTTATTGGCCATTGCTTCTGCCTCGGCGGCGGCGGCGATTTTCTTCACATCCGCCAGTGTCAGTGCCTGTTTGGACCGCATGCTGCAACTCCCCTGTTCGTAAAAAAGGCTGGATTGTACGACAAGTTTTTTGGCTGCGAATTGCTCTGCCCCAGGGGGCAGGTTTTACACCGGCAGTTTTGACATCGGGCCAGTCATCATTTACATTGCGTCATCACTGTTTACCAAACCGAAACATTTGTCCGAATTACATCGTCACCGCCGAACCCTGAGCCAAACTCTTGGCCGACCCGCCCTGCCACTGATGGCTGCGCTGGTGGCGGTGCTGTGGTTTGCGCCTGCGTCGGCGGTGCGTGCGGTCGAGACGGACGAGCCGAATTTCTTCGTCAGCACCCTCTCGAGCTTCACGGACAAGGCCGCCCGTCTGGCGATCGAGGCCATGTCCCTGATCGGCATTCATTACCGGCGCGGCGGCAGCTCTCCTGAAAACGGTCTGGATTGCAGCGGACTGGTCCGGTATGTGTTCCGAGAGGCGCACGGCACGGAACTGCCCCGCACCTCGGTCGAAATCAGCCGGATGGGCGAGTCGGTGGACAAAAAAGACCTGCAGCCGGGCGATCTGGTGTTCTTCAATACGCTGCGCCGCACGTTCTCGCATGTCGGCATCTACCTTGGCGACAACAAATTCATCCACGCGCCTTCGTCCGGCGGTGCCGTGCGGATTGAAAGCATGGATCTGGCGTACTGGAAGGCGCGTTTCAATGGCGCGCGCCGGATCGAGACCACCGAGAACAACAGCGCCGGGCGCTGATCCTGCCTTCAGGGCTGCGATGGCGATGGCCCTGTCCCTCTGACCTTTGTGATGTCTGCGATGGCTGCCTGAGCTTTAGCGTCGGTACTGCTTGGTCGGTACTTCGTGGTCGGTGCTTTACTGCCGGCGCTTCATTGCCCCCGCTTTGCTTTCAGCTTCTGCCGGATCTCATTGAGCACGGCCAGCGCCGCTTTCTCTCCCGCCAGCATCGCCGCGCCCCGGCCATTGAAGTCATTGCCCTTCATCGTCCCCAGCTCGGGCCGGATCACCACATCGGCCTGCTTCAGCTCATACTGATTCAGGCTCTGCCCCATGATGGCGAAGGTCTGCAGCAGCACCTCGAACGTGGACGATGCCGGCTGCGCATCCGGCTGCGCCGAGATGTTCACGGCAATCACGAAATCCGCGCCCATCTTGCGCGCGAAACTGACCGGCACCGGCGACACCAGTCCGCCATCCACATAATCGATCGCCCCGATGCGCACCGGATGAAAGACACCGGGCACCGCCGATGACGCGCGCACTGCGGCGCCGGTATTGCCGCGCCTGAACAGGATGGGCTGGCCGGACTTGAGGTCGGTCGCCACCGCGCCAAACTGCAGCCGCAGCTTCTCGATCGGCTGCTGATGGACGGCACGATTGACGAAATGCTGCAATGCCTCGCCCTTGAGCACGCCGCTGGAAGCCGAAAAGAAAGGCACGGACCAGTCCGAGATCGCGGCCTCATCCATTTCCATCGCCAGCCGGTGAAGGCTGCTGCTGTTGTTGCCCGCCGCGTAGAGCGCGCCGACCAGACTGCCTGCACTCGTGCCCGCAACGATCTCGGGCAGGATGCCATTCGCCTCCAGCACCTTGATCACGCCGATATGCGCAAAACCGCGCGCCGCACCACCGCCGAGCGCCAGTCCGATCTTCACAGGCTTCGGTGCCGGTGCGACCGGCGGCACCAGAATCACCGGAGCGTCCGGCGCCTTGACGGCA
>JACCDN010646315.1_pt1 | contig 10575 bp, 9 predicted proteins | sample 7441691 | NCBI WGS metagenome assembly JACCDN01 (sample SAMN15323439, study PRJNA562643) | freshwater metagenome | isolation source: river surface water | place: USA:Blue River Watershed | collected 2017-08-16
CCTGTGCGAGGACATCCAGCACCAGCCGGCCGGTTGCTACATCCAGCGCACCGGTCGGCTCATCGCAGAGCAGGATGTCGGGACGTTTGGCGATCGCGCGCGCAATCGCCACGCGCTGCTGCTCGCCGCCCGAAAGTTGAGCCGGGAAGTGAAACAGGCGGTCATCCAATCCCACTCGTCGAAGTGCCTCGCTGGCTTCCATCGGCGATGCGCTGATTTCCGTGACCAGTTCGACGTTTTCCAGAGCGCTCAGACTAGGAATGAGATTGTAGAACTGGAAGACAAAGCCAACATGCTCACGGCGAAACCGGGTCAGCTCGTCATCACTGGCGCGGGTCAATTCCCAGTCCAGGTAATGCACACTGCCTCGTGTCGGTTTATCCAGGCCGCCGAGAATGTTGAGCAAGCTGGATTTTCCACTGCCCGATGCACCCAGCACAACAAGAAATTCACCCTCATACAAATCAAGATCAACGGAGCGCAGCGCGTCGACACGGACTTCACCCATCTGATAAATCTTGTCCACGCCCCGCAACGAGAAGATGGCGCGTGGAGATGCTGTCGGCGGCATGTATTCCTTAATTGGCAATTGGCAGGGGAGCATGGATTCGAACCACGTCAGTCGGTTTGGACACCGAGCGGTCCCCGTTGGACACTCCCCTACTGCCTTGATGATGCCTGTGCGCTGGTTGCATCCGTTGAGGCATCACAGTCGCGCAGAGTTTCTGCTTGGCGGCGCTCAATTCTTCATGCATCTGCGCGCGAAATAATCGTACCGTGTGCTTGTCTTGTTGGGCCCCCGACAGCGTCACCACAGCTTGCAGTACGTGCGGTGTGCGTCGGACTGTCGGTGTCGGTACATTTTTCGAGTGACTGATAGAGACAGGCACCCGCTTGATCAAGCAGGCTTACTTCATTGTTAGGGCCATTCATGTCGAATCACGTACCGGTATCCGCCACATCACTGAATTTAGCCGGGTCAGCGGCGAAGCAGTTTCAGGCGCTGCCGCTTGGGACTGATATCGTCAGCGAGATTTACAAGCAATCGATACCGGCCTTTGTATCGATGGCACTGGACCGACTCCATGGCAGCCTGTATGCATCATCGAGATATCTGCAGTTGAGTGACCCTGAAAAGACAACGCCGAACACCTGGGTTGGGTATCGCAGTGGCGAGATTGTTGGCGTTCTGCTATTTCGTGTCGAGGGAAAGCGGGTCATCGTCCTGTGCGAGGTCGTCACGCTTGATTCATTACAGATAGATGCGTTTGCAGCCAGTGTTTTCTCAAACTTTCCTGGTATTCGTCATATCGCCTTCAATGCCGTCAGTCTCTCACTGCCACCGACTTTCTTGCCCGCGCAGTTTTATCCTTTTTCAGAGAACTATGTGCTGACGTTACCTTCGTCTACTGAGACCTATATGGCCATGCTGGGAAAATCCACCCGCCAAAGTCTGCGCGGCTACCGCAATCGTCTGCTGCGGGATTTTCCTGACTTTAGCTGGACCGCCTATGCCTGCGACGAATTGAGTGTTGAGCAGCAGTGTCAGTTGGTGTTGATACTGCAGCGCTTCAAGCGCGAGAGCATGACCGCGCGTGGAAAATCAGCGGCCATTGATGCGACCGAAACACAGCATCTTCTAATGATGGCAGCCGAATGTGGCTTGTTTGGCGTCGCAAAGATCAACGGGCGCATCTGCGCTGGGGCATTTTCATGTCGAATCGGGGATAGCTATGTGATGCTCTTGTCGGCAAGCGATCCGGCGATGAGTGTTTACCGTCTGGGTTTTCTGACCTGTCTTTGGTCAGTCAGTGACTGTATTCAGCGGGGTGGACGACAGTGCCACATGCTGTGGGGGCGTTACCAGTACAAGCATCAGTTGCTCGCTGAACCAAAAAATCTCTACCGATTGATCGTCTATCCCTCGTTCAGACAGATGGGAGTACAACCGCTTACGGTGCTACGAATGTTCTTTTACGGCCGTTACGTACGCAGCATCCAGTGGCTGCAAGATTATTTGCAAAGAGAAAAAAATCCAGGGTGGCGATGGTTTTATCGTCAGTTTCGATATGTGAAAAAAATACTGAGTACGGTAAGGAATAAATTAATACGGGCGCGTGCAAGCAATCCGGGAGCTGGCACATATTTTTCTTTGGCGACTGAGGTTTATATCAATAAAGATCTTGATGCAGCCGGTAATGCAGGAGGTAACTTCATTAGTGCATCTCGCACGAATGCGATTGGCACTGCGACCCCAAACCGCTGTCCAATGCAGACGCTCTGACGCGCTTGTGTTCGCGTCCACTTCGATGATGTAAATAATTTAAGTCTACTGAATGGATATACCCGTACAAAATATTGCTGCAAGCCTGCAGCGACTACCTGAACCTGAAGCGGGCGGGCTCGCTGATGCAATTGAGGAAAAGCCATCTGGACCGACCGCATCGGATCGATTGTTTCATGCTGTCATGGCGCGTTTTACTGGTGGCATATCGCCGGGTAGTCTTACGCTGGCATTTGCAGATTGGGCGGTGCATTTATCTCACTCTCCTGGCAAACAGCAGAAACTTCAAGAAAAGGCGATGCGCAAGACAATGCGCTTTGGACTTTATGTGATGCGGCAGTTGTCCGGCCACAAATGCGGACCTTGCATCAATCCGCTTATGCAAGACAAACGATTTCTTGCGCCGCAATGGCAGCAATGGCCGTTTTGCTTTATTTACCAAAGTTTTCTTCTGCAGCAGCAGTGGTGGCATAACGCGACGACGGGTATAGGTGGTATGTCGGAGCACCATGAAGAAGTTGTCTCCTTTGCCGCTCGGCAGTGGTTGGACATGGTTTCGCCAGTGAACTTTGTTCTGACGAATCCTGAAGTGCTTGAAGCCACGCTCGGTGAAAGTGGCAGAAATTTGCTGCGCGGTTTGGAATATCTGATCGAAGATTGGGAGCGTGCTATTGGTGGTCACCCGCCGGTAGGGACAGAAAAATTCCGTCCTGGTAAAGAGCTAGCCATTACGCCGGGGCGTGTCATTTACCGAAATCGTCTGATGGAATTGATTCAGTATGCGCCACAGACACCGCAAGTTTTTGAAAAGCCTTTGCTGATTGTGCCGGCCTGGATCATGAAGTATTACGTTCTTGATTTGTCGCCGCATAACTCATTGGTCAATTACCTAGTTGGCCGGGGGCACACGGTGTATATGATTTCTTGGTGCAATCCAGATGCGGAGGATCGTGATCTTGGCATGGACGCCTATGTGCAAATGGGTCTACTCGAGGCGCTGGAGCAAGTGCGACGACGCAGTTCGGGTCAGCAGGTTCAGACGGTGGGTTATTGTCTTGGTGGTACGCTGCTGGCAATTACGGCGGCATGGCTGGCGCAACAGCATCACAAAGATATTGCATCAATGACCTTGCTTGCTGCACAAACCGATTTTACCGAGGCAGGAGAGTTGCGACTGTTTATTGATGACAGTCAGTTGGACTATCTGGATGATCTCATGTGGAACCAGGGCTATCTGGATAACCGACAAATGGCGGGCGCTTTTCAGTTACTGCGTTCCCATGATCTGATCTGGTCGCGCATGGTCAGCCATTATTTGCTTGGGCGACGCGAGACATTGAATGATCTGATGGCGTGGAATGCTGATGCGACGCGCATGCCTTATCGCATGCATAGTGAGTATTTGCGGCGCTTATTCTTGAACAATGATTTGTTTGCCGGGCGTTACAGCATCAACGGTCGTCCACTGGCCTTATCGGATATTCGTGTGCCGGCATTTCTTGTTGCAACTGAAAAGGATCATGTGGCGCCCTGGCGTTCTGTCTATAAACTTAACTTGTCTTACAGCGCTGATCTGACTTTTCTTTTGACCTCCGGTGGTCACAATGCCGGTATCACGAGTGAGCCCGGACATCCACATCGTTTCTACCGCATGACGCTGTTTCCACAAAATGAAAACTATATTGATCCGGAGCGCTGGTATCAGCAGTCCAAATCCGAGCCGGGTTCCTGGTGGCCACGATGGGCCGAGTGGCTTGAGCGCGATCAGAAGTTGATTCCTTCAAAACCCATCCCACCGGGCGATATACCAGGATTGCCCGATGCGCCGGGATCTTATGTGTTGAAAAGCTGACCCGCATTACTGAATGCGGGTCGGCTGTCATACATTGCAATACCGCTGCTGTTGAATCGCTATTGAGCCGCTATGCTCAACGGCGACATTTCTGTACTGCCGTTGGCGCTCGTCGTCACAGGTGTCACCACGACTGTGGGCGCGGTCGTCGCAAAAGTTGTCGAGGCAGTTCTGCTTGTGGTTGTCGTTGTCGTGCGTGACGATGGGCTTGCACTCATAGTATCGGTTGCAGCAGTGATCATCATTGCGCTCGGCGTCAATGCTGGAGTCGTTATTGTTGGTACGGCAGTTGTTGTTGGCATGGTGGTCGTGGTTGTTGGTGTAATGGTTGTGCTTGGTGTAGCGCTCATGTTTGTTGGTGTAGCGATGGTATTTGTTGGTGTTGTGACTGCTGTTGGTGTGGTGCTTGCGATCGGTGTTGTCACCGTTGTTGTGGCGGGTGTCACGCCGTTCGTGGTTGTTGCACCAGAGATTGCAGGTGCCGTTGTTGTTGTGGGCGTTACAGGTGTCGTGGTGCCTTCTGTCCTGACAATCTGGCCGCGCAATTCGCCTGCGGGGAATTCGGGCGACAGTAATTCATAGTACATCCCGCCATTATTCAGTGCGGTGGCCTGGGTTGCTGTCAGGACTGTACGCAGTACCCATATACCTGAGCCCGGTAATGTTTCAGTAAAGCTGCCAACCACGGGACCTATTGCCCCTGCCGCAGCTTGACGAATACTGCTACCTGTTCCGGCCAGATCTCTCGATACCACCACGGCAGTTAGAAGTCGATTGGTCGGATGATAGGCGGCAAGGCCAGTAGCCGTGGCTGTACTTGCATTTGCCGGTACGACAAGTGAGCCCGATAACTGATTCATAAAAAAAACGACGCGATTGGCGTTTGCATAAGCTGTTACACCATTGGTCGATGCACTTGAGGGAGTGGCGCCAGTACTTGAACTACCGCTTGCAGTGGCACTGGTGTCAGTTCCGCCCGCTGATGTCACCGTGGTACTGCTCGTGGTGTTGATTGCCGAACCGCTCGGGGGTAATTGGGCAAGAATCTGCCCACGTATTTCTCCGTCAGGATAGGCTGCGGTATGAACGTTGAAGTAATAATTCCCGGCAGTGAGTTGGGTGAGTTGGTCCGTCGTGAGTGTAGCCGTCGTTGCCCACACGCCACTGCCGGCTTCATTTTCAGTCAATGAAAACACAACCGGGCCTGTGACACCGGTGGCGCCGAGCTGGATATGTGCCTGAGTTCCGTTGACATCGGCTGTCACAATCGTGGCTCGCATTTGATTTGTCGCAGGATCAACGCTGACAACGCCCGTGCCGCTGCCAATGCTGGTGACGCTGGGTACTTCTTGAGCGCCTGTCAGGGTGCTGGAAAAAACATTTTGCGGTACCTGGCTATTGACGCTGCTGATCTGGGTGATTTGCGCATTGCCGGGGCTAATCGGATTGTTATCACCGCCACAGCCGGTCAGGATCAGCACCGAGAGCAAGACTGCCCAACCAAAGTTGAACGCTCGTAAAGAATAAATTTTCATGATTTGTCCTCTGGTTTGGAGATGCTCCCTGGATTTCTTGGCCGCTGCGTTGGCAGCCTGAATAAAGCAATAGAAGCCATAGTCCTGTCGCTGCGCTACTTCGTCGCAGTCTCTGTACAGGTTGGCGGCGCCTTGTGTGGGCGGGTTCGAGTTCTATGCACTGAACATGCCCGCGCGCGAAAGCCTGATGTTGACTGCGGTTTTCAGGCAGGCATCATTGAATTAAGGCTCGCAGCATGTAATAGCTACCGGTCAGGCAGGAATTTCTAGGTCTGGTGTGGGTTACCATGTGGGCTGATTGAAATTTTTCTTATCCCATGGCTCAAACAGAACTACGACCCGGACAATCCGTCGAGCTGCTCAAGGAATTGCATATCCTCACGCGCGACGGCAAAATGAATCAGGACAGCCGCCGCAAGCTTAAGCAGGTAAATCACCTGTGCCAGTTTATCGAGCCACTGCTGACGCAGTTACGCGCTGGTGAGCATGCCTTGTCGCTCGTCGATCATGGTGCTGGCAAATCCTATCTTGGATTCATCCTCTATGATCTTTTTTTGAAAAGCATTGCTGATGACTCGCATGTGTACAGCATCGAAACTCGCGCTGAGCTGGTAGAGCGTTCGCGCGAGTTGGCGAGCCGCTTGGGTTTTGATCGCATGTCGTTTCTGCATTTGTCAGTTGCAGAATCCATTTCATCGGCCTTGCTGCCCGATACCGTAGATATCGTCACCGCATTGCATGCCTGCGATACCGCAACCGATGATGCGATTACCTTTGCGCTGAAAAAAAAGGCGCGCTTCATCGTGCTGGTACCTTGCTGCCAGGCTGAGGTAGCAGCGACTTTGCGCCGTCTCAAAGGCCAATCATTGGCGCGTGATGTACTGACCGAGATCTGGCGCCATCCCATTCATACGCGTGAATTTGGGAGTCATCTGACTAATGTGCTGCGTTGTCTGCAGCTGGAGGCGCATGGGTATCAGTTGAATGTAACCGAGCTGGTCGGCTGGGAACATTCGATGAAAAATGAACTGATTGTTGCCAGTTACAAGGATCTGCCGCGCGAGCGTGCGCTGCGCAAGCTCAGTCGCATCTTGCAGGAGTTGGGCATCGAAGAAATGCAGCAGCGCTTCTGGTCTCTCCAATAAATGAGGCCCACCAGCATTGGTGGAAGAGTTAGCAGATTGTGATGATATGCGCTGCGGTCGCCAGCCCGCTACCAGCTTGGTGTAATTTTTTTCGAATCGAAACACTTGCCGTGTCGTCCGCTTTCTTCTTGGATATCGGACCGCTTTGCCTGATGGTTTTGCGGCACTGCTTTCAGACTGATTCCTTGATAAGTCAACGTTTGCGGCGGCTAGATTGCTGCAATGCGGCGTAAGAGACTGCGCAAGCGCAAGCGTTGAAATCGTTAAGCGATTATTTCTAATCACTTAAGAAATTATTGTTCGAACTAGTTGACAAGAGAAAATTTAACGTCGTATTCTGAGCTCGTCCTGCAATAACGCAGGATCACAATTCGAAACCGCTCAGCCAAAATTTGCCTGAGAGGTTTACTGGCTAAAAAGCCCCAACCGAGCACAGCTCGTTTGGGGCTTTTTTTTCGTTTACCGTCGTGCAGCCAGTGGGAGCGAAAGCCAATTGTGATGGCTGTACACGTAGTCTGGTTTTTAAACCTAATAACGAGGAGACAAGTGCATGACCAAATTCAATCGTCGGGATTTCCTGCAAGTAGGCGGTTCCCTGATCGCTGCCAGCGCCATCCCTGGTATGCTGCCGTCCGCGTTTGCTGCTGACACCGTCAAGCTGGGCCTGCTGCACTCCCTTACCGGAACGATCGCACTGGCGGAGGCATCGCTGGTTGACGCCGAGAAGCTTGCGATCGATGAGATCAATGCAGCGGGCGGTGTGCTGGGTAAGAAGATCGAGCCCGTCATCGAGGATGGCGCATCGGACTGGCCGACCTTTGCCGAAAAAACGAAGAAGCTGCTTCAGCGCGATAAAGTAGCAGCCATCGTGGGTTGCTACACATCGGCCTCGCGTAAAGCGGTGCTGCCAGTGCTGAACCAGAACAAGGGACTTCTGTACTACCCGACCTACTACGAAGGTCAGGAAGAAGACAAATATGTAATGTATCCCTCGCAAGAAGCAACGCAATCGGTGATTGCCGCGATTGAGTGGATGGCCAAGCAGCAGGGCAAGACCTTCTTCCTGGTCGGCTCCGACTATATCTATCCGCGTACCTGCAACAAGATCGCCAAGCCGACCATCACGAAAGCGGGCGGCACGACAGTGGGTGAAGAGTATGTTCCGCTAGGTCACACCGAGTTCTCGTCGATTATCAACAAGATCAAGGCCGCTAAGCCGGACTGGATCTACTCGACAGTCGTCGGCGGCTCGAATGTGGCTTTCTACAAGCAGCTCAAAGCAGCCGGTCTCGGCGGCGAAAAGCAAAAGCTGCTGTCGACCGTGGTGTCTGAGAACGAGATCGACGGTATTGGTAAGGACAATGCCGTTGGTTACTACGCTTGCATGGGTTACTTCCAGAGCATCAAGAGCGCGCGCAACGACAAGTTTGTCAAAGCGATCAAGGCCAAGTACGGCCAGGACCGTGTCGTCGGCGATCCGATGCAGGTGGCTTACAACTGCGTTTACCTGTGGAAGATGGCGGTCGAAAAAGCCAAGTCCTTCGATGTAGACAAGGTGATCGCTGCATCGGCTGGTCTGGAGCTTGACGCACCGGAAGGTAACATCCGAGTCCATGCGACCAACCATCACGTGGCCAAGAAGGTGCGTATCGGACGTGCGCGCCCGGATGGTCAGTTCGATATCGTTCATGAATCGGGCGTGATCGAACCTAATCCGTTCCCTAAGCTGTAATCGCTGCCTGATCGAAGCGGAGCGGCCGCCCGCGAATGCGGGCGGCCGACTGAGGTTACTTCCCGGAGCGCGCGATGTCGTTTGATATTTTTGTGATGCAGCTCTTTAATGGGCTGTCGCTGTTTACCATTTTGTTGCTCATGGCGCTTGGTCTGGCGATAGTGTTCGGCCTGATGGGCGTGATCAATATGGCCCACGGCGAGTTGATGACGCTAGGCGCGTATGCGACCTATCTGACGGCGCACTTCTTTTCGCGCTACCTGCCATCGCTAATGGATTTTTATTTGGTTCCTGCAGTCGTGGTTGCGTTTGCCGTGACTTATGCGTTCGGCTATCTGCTTGAGCGCGGTTTCGTTCGATTTTTCTACAAGCGCCCGCTTGATACACTTTTGGCGACTTGGGGCCTGTCATTGATCCTGCAACAGGCATACCGCTCGATTTTCGGTGCCCAGGAAGTCTCAGTGCCACTGGCTAGCTGGCTGACTGGCGCATGGGAGCCGACGACAGGTATTCAGCTTCCGCTCAACCGTATTTTCATTATTGGCCTGACCGCGCTCGTCGCCTTCGGTGTGTGGCTACTGCTCTACAAGACCAGAGCCGGCTTGCGAGCGCGTGCAGTCACACAGAACCGCGCGATGAGTTCAGCGGTTGGTATTAACACCGACAAAGTTGACGCCACGACCTTTGCGCTCGGTGCCGGTCTCGCGGGCATCGCCGGCTCGGTATTCACGATGATAGGTTCCACCAACCCTGGTACTGGTCAAGCCTACATCATCGATGCGTTTATTACTGTCGTTTTTGGTGGTGTCTCAAGCCTTGTCGGTACAGCAGCTTCCGGCTTCATCATTGCGCAAACCCAGACTACGCTCGAATTTTTGATGAGCGGATCAATGGCGAAGGTATCGATTCTGCTGTTCGTGATTCTGGTGCTGTACTTCCGCCCTAATGGGCTGTTCTCTTCGAAGGTGCGCAGCTGACATGAATGTCTCTAAACTCACTCTCGAGTACACGTCGCATGTGGCGATGGCGATCCTCCTTCTGGTGGTGCTGCCAATGACACTCGATCCATTCTGGATGGGTAATCTCGGGAAATACATCGCTTTTGCGTTCGTCGCAGTCGGCTTGGTACTGGCTTGGGGCTATTGCGGCATTCTTTCGCTGGGTCAGGGCATTTTCTTTGGCATCGGTGGTTATGCGATGGCGATGTTCCTTAAGCTCGAAGCATCGGCGCCTAATCTTCCTGACTTCATGGAGTGGAGTAGTGTAGAAGTACTGCCAGCCTGGTGGGGGCCGTCGAAGTACCTTGGTTTTACATTGCTGGAGATTTTCCTGGTGCCGATCTTGATCGCGCTACCATTCTCGTACGCGATCTTCCGCAAGCGGGTGTCGGGCGTTTATTTCGCTATTGTCACTATCGCGCTCGCGATGACAATGACAGTGCTTATCATCGGTCAGCAGGGTGACACTGGCGGCGCTAATGGCATCACGGATTTCAAGACCCTGCTGGGTATGGACATCATTTCTGATGAATCGCGCCGTAATATTTATTACTTCGAGGTTTGCCTGCTCATCGTCGTCGCGGTTCTGGCCTCAGCTCTGCTGCATACCCGCTTTGGAAAAATTCTGATTGCAATCCGCGATCGCGAAGATCGCGTTCGTTTCTCAGGGTATGACACCGCGATGGTCAAGGCCTTTGTGTTTACGGTGGCAGCGGTGCTGTCTTCTATGGGGGGTGCGATGTATACGCTGCAGGTCGGGCTGGTGAGTCCGACGCTGGTCGGTGCGGTGGCCTCGGTTGAGATGGTGATTTTTGCAGCGCTCGGTGGCCGACTGTCAGTTACGGGTGCCATTGTCGGTGCGCTGGTGGTCGGTTTCACGAAATCCTGGCTTTCTGAGCAGTTTCCTGAGACTTGGTTGTTCCTGCTTGGGCTGATGTTCATCGCATCGGTGGGCCTGCTGCCCAATGGTATCGCCGGCGGTGTGCAGCGTCTCTTTTCGTCGAAGGAGCAGGCATGAACGCGGTAGCA
>JACCDN010972138.1_pt1 | contig 10575 bp, 7 predicted proteins | sample 7441691 | NCBI WGS metagenome assembly JACCDN01 (sample SAMN15323439, study PRJNA562643) | freshwater metagenome | isolation source: river surface water | place: USA:Blue River Watershed | collected 2017-08-16
GTGTAGACAGAATATTAGTGCCGCTGTCTTCTTGCAGCATTTTCAGTAAGCCCACAAAGCTGGTGCGTTCACCCAAAAAGGCGGTACCGAAAGCTTGGCCATTTACCGCAGCCAAGCCCTTCGCTAGCTCTGCCACACCGGTATCATAGACATCAGAGTCCGAGCTTTTGATTTTAAGCGCACCGGAACCTAGGGTAGCCAAATTGGCTGAGCCATCGTTAGACGTACCAAAGCCGCTCTTAGTATCCGCATACATCCACTGCACGCCCATGTCTTTGTTGGCGTTGTTTTGAATTTCTACAATAATCGCTTCAACCAAAACTTGTGCACGACGAATATCAAGCTGCTCAACCACCGTCATCAAAGAACGCATGTTGTCGCCATCGGCAGTTATTAATACTGAGTTGGTCGCCTCATCGGCCTGCACATTGGTTTGCGCAGCAGAACCTTCGCCCGGTTTAGCGCCTTGATTTTGGCCTTGCGACATGCCGGTTAAGGCCTTGGCAACATCCGCTGCCTTTGCGTATTTAAGGTAAACAACACGGACATTGGAGTTTTTGGTTTGCGGGCGATCCAAACTTTCTACTACGCCTTTAATGCGCTGACGTGACATTTCATCGCCACTGACAATCACAGCGTTAATGCGTTTGTCCGCCACCACAATAGGTGGGGATGTGGTTACACCTCGGTTCGGGTCCGGTTTTTCCAACTGCGTAATCATGGCGACTACATCAACCGCTTGGGCATAGCGCAATTGCACGACATCGGTGGCCAAAACAGCGGCTTTGTCCATTTGCAAAATCAAGTCGTTAATACGAGCGATATTCGCGCGCGTATCGCTGATAATTAATGCATTGCTAGGCTCATAAGCTGACAGGTGCGCGTACTGTGGCACCAAGGGGCGCACTGCAGCCAGCACCTTAGCGGCGCTGATATTATTGAGCTGAATAATTTGGGTGATGTAGCCGTCATCGCGAGATTTAATATTTTGCTCGGTTGGAATAGGCAAGTTGCGCGCTTCGCGGTTAACAATAATCCGGACAACGCCGTCGCTTTCATAAGCGGTAAAACCATGCACATCTAGAACTGCCAAAAATAAATCGTAGAGGTCTTTTTTATTGAGCGGCTTAGTCGCAATAACGCGAATTGGGCCGCGCACTTTTGGGTCAACAATAAACGGCTTACCTGTCACTTCTTGAACAAATTTAGCCACTTCAACGATATCGGTATCCTTGAAGTTAACCGTCCAAGTCTGCTCGGGCACGCCCATTTTCGGCTCTGCCGCCAGAAGATTGCCACCCACACTTAACATGGCAAGCACCAACAGACTCTTAACAAATTTAGCTTTCACCGCACACCCTCTCTACTGGAGCACTACATCAACTGTGATAACACTACCACCGCGCTTGATTTCAAGACTGGCTGAGGTGGTATTGCCCATATTTTTATACACTTCCATAATCTTGGCGGGGTTGGTCAAGGGCATCCCATTAATCGCCGTGACTATGTCATCCGCTTGCAGACCAACGGATTTAAATTTTTCAGCATCGCGCCCGGGGCGAATTTTGTAGCCCACCACTTGCCCATTCTCGCGATGAATAGTCATCGCAACTACATCAGCCAAATTACGGCTCACTTCAGCTAACGCGGGGTCGCCACTTTTTTCTTGAGGCGATTGAACTTCCGGCCCATAAGCAACACCATTACGACCAGAAAGTAAGGCTTGACTGGCAATCGGCTGAGGACTAGAAACTGGACTGGACACCGCCGGCGCATTAGGGTCATTTTGATACAGCCAAAGCGATTCATATTGGCCGTTATTGTTAATAATGACTCTATCAGCCATTACCTTAGAAAGCGTGACATTATTGCCTACCGGCAACGAAGCATTGATCGCGTAAACGTCTTGTTTGTCACCTGAGGCGATTATGGCGCGCGCAGAATTTTCATCGCTACTCTCCATCACCCCCACCAAGGTTAAATTAAGGCGCGTATCTACGGCGTTGCTTTCAATAACTGCTGGCTGATCTTGCTTAGGCGCTTCCACCTTACCAAATAGGCTCAATGATTTTAATTGCGCGATATTCACCGAGCCGTTTCCCGTATCCACGGGGCCAGAGATAGTGGGTATAGCAACTATGGCCGCCGGCACAGCCGGAGCAGGAAACAGCAGCCAAAATAAACGTGCCAGACTGAGGCTTAAGGTCAACACCAAGAGCAAGCGTACAAAAAATTGCCAACTACTTAAGGGCACCTTGGCAAGCACAGCTAAACACCGAGCAAATAACTGCTCCCATTCGGCGCTAGTTTGCGGAATAGCAAAGCGGCTCAGCGATGAACGATTGGCTAACATAAGAAATGGTTAATTCCTTCGCGAATAATCGCATAGAGGGTTCAATGAGCTGCGGAATACCAAGCACTGAACATGTTCGTTATGGTTATAGGGCACGGATTCTACTCTATCCATATTACAAAAGCGAAAGCTTGGCAGGGAAATCACCCTCCCTGTGACAGCATTAAAACAACTTAGTTTTTGCAAAGCTCTTGTATACCAGAAACAGGTTACCGCTTGAATTACACAACCGTTAAACTGCAATCTAAATGACTATAGCTCAGAATAAAAAAACGCGGCATTGCCGCGTTTTTGAAAACAACAGATACACCCGCGAAGCTATTTCTTATCACGCAGTAAATCGCGAATCTCTGTTAACAGAACTTCCTGACTACTAGGCGCTGCGGGTGCAGCTGGCTCTTTGGCTTTAACTTTATTAATCACCTTAATCAGCATAAAAATAGCGAAGGCGATAATTGTAAAGTCGATCATGGTTTGCAGAAACTTACCAATCGAAATAACCACCGCTGGCGCAGCACCTTCGGCCGCCTTAAGAGTGATGACCAAATCACTAAAATCAACGCCGCCAATTAACAAACCAATCGGCGGCATAATGACATCAGCCACGATAGACGTTACGATTTTACCAAACGCAGCACCGATAATAATACCTACCGCCAAATCCACGACATTCCCTTTTACAGCAAAATCTCTAAACTCTTTGAAAATACTCATGGCAATCCCCTGTTTATGAAAATCAGAACATAATATATAGGTATATTACTGCAGTTTTTATACCTGAATTCACCTGCCAAACCAAGTAGCCCCAGTGCACATTTCTGAAATTCACTAGCGATTTGGCAAGTCTATACCCAAGGATTCCCACAAAGTATCCACTCGCTCTTTAACCGCCGCATCCATTTCAATAGGCAGCCCCCATTCGCGATTGGTCTCACCTGGCCATTTATTGGTGGCATCAAAACCAATTTTGGAACCCAAACCCGACACAGGCGAGGCAAAATCCAAGTAGTCGATAGGCGTATTTTCAATCATTACTGTATCGCGCGCTGGATCCATACGCGTCGTCATTGCCCAAATGACATCATTCCAATCACGCGCATTGATATCATCGTCGGTAACTATGACAAACTTGGTATACATAAACTGCCGCAAGAAACTCCACACACCCATCATCACACGCTTGGCATGACCGGGGTATTGTTTCTTCATAGTCACTACCGCCATGCGATAAGAGCAGCCTTCAGGCGGCAAATAAAAATCCACAATTTCGGGAAATTGTTTTTGTAAAATCGGCACGAAAACTTCGTTGAGCGCCACACCTAAGATTGCAGGCTCATCGGGCGGACGGCCGGTGTAAGTACTGTGATAAATAGGATCTTTGCGATGCGTGATGCGTTCAACAGTGAACACCGGAAAATTATCGACTTCGTTGTAATACCCTGTGTGATCACCAAACGGACCTTCGGGCGCCATATCATTGGGCGCGATAAAACCTTCCAAAATAAATTCGGCGGAAGCAGGCACTTGCAAATCATTGCCGATACATTTAATCACTTCAGTTTTATCGCCGCGCAACAAACCTGCAAAACCGTATTCAGACAAAGTATCCGGCACCGGTGTTACAGCACCTAAAATTGTTGCCGGGTCTGCACCCAGCGCAACGGCAACCGGGAAGTTTTGCCCCGGATTTTGAATTTGAAATTCGCGAAAATCTAAAGCCCCGCCGCGATGCGAAAGCCAGCGCATTATCAATCGGTTTTTACCGATTTTTTGCATGCGATAGATGCCGAGATTTTGCCGTTCTTTGTGCGGCCCACGTGTAACCACTAATGGCCAAGTGACTAAGGGGCCAGCATCACCCGGCCAGCAAGTTTGAATCGGTAACTTATCCAAATCTACCGCATCGCCTTCAAGCACAAACTCTTGACTCGGCGCTTTGCTTAAGACTTTGGGCTGCATATTTAAGACTTGTTTAAATATGGGCAATTTATCCCACGCATCTTTAAAACCTTTGGGTGGCTCCGGCTCCTTTAAAAATGCGAGCAATTTACCTACTTCACGCAAAGCAGAAACGGATTCTTGCCCCATGCCCAAGGCTACACGCTCAGGTGTACCAAATAAATTTCCGAGTACAGGAATTGAATAACCTTTAGGATTTTCAAACAATAACGCTGGGCCACCTGCGCGCAATGTGCGGTCGCAGATTTCAGTCATTTCGAGATGGGGATCAATTTCTTGCGTGATGCGTTTTAATTGGCCGCGCTCTTCCAGCAGCGCAATAAAATCGCGGAGATCTTTATATTTCATTTACAAAAATCCTTAATCTATCAAAACAAAAACGCCTTCCGCCAAAAGAAATGGCGGAAGGCGTTTTTCGAATTCCGCCTGAACAGCGCTTATTATTTGCGCTTCATTGACATGAAGAATTCGTCGTTGGTTTTAAAGTCTTTTAACTTGTCGATCAAGAATTCAGTTGCGGCAACATCTTCCATATCGTTCAACAAACGACGCAGAATCCATGCGCGTTGCATTTCATCTTCTTTCATCAACAACTCTTCGCGACGAGTACCTGAGCGACGCACATTGATTGCTGGGTAAATACGTTTTTCAGCAATTTTACGATCCAAGTGCAATTCCAGATTACCTGTACCTTTAAATTCTTCGTAAATAACTTCGTCCATTTTGGAACCCGTATCTACCAATGCGGTGGCGATAATACTCAAGCTGCCGCCTTCTTCAATATTACGCGCAGCACCAAAGAAACGCTTGGGGCGCTCAAGAGCATGAGCATCCACACCACCGGTTAATACTTTGCCTGAAGATGGAATTACGGTGTTGTAAGCGCGTGCTAAACGCGTTACTGAGTCGAGCAGAATGATTACGTCTTTTTTATGCTCCACTAAACGCTTGGCGCGCTCAATTACCATATCGGCAACTTGTACGTGGCGTGAAGGCGGCTCATCAAAGGTTGAAGCAACTACTTCACCGCGCACTGAGCGCTGCATTTCGGTAACTTCTTCTGGGCGTTCGTCAATCAGCAATACAATCAAATGACACTCTGGATTATTGCGCGCAATTGCCTGCGCAATATTTTGCATCATGATGGTTTTACCGGCTTTTGGTGGCGCTACGATCAAACCGCGCTGGCCTTTGCCGATGGGCGCAATCAAATCGATAATACGGCCAGTTAAATCTTCGGTAGAACCATTACCCGCTTCAAGAATTAAGCGCTCATTAGGAAACAGAGGGGTAAGGTTTTCAAACAGAATTTTGTTGCGTGAGCTTTCTGGTTTATCAAAGTTAATTTCATTAACTTTTAACAATGCAAAATAACGTTCACCTTCTTTTGGTGGGCGAATCTTGCCAGAAATGGTATCGCCAGTACGCAAGTTAAAGCGGCGAATTTGGCTGGGAGAAACATAAATATCATCCGGCCCTGCAAGATACGAAGAATCTGCCGAACGCAAAAAACCGAAACCATCGACCAAAATTTCCAGCACACCATCGCCGTAAATATCTTCGCCGCCTTTGGCATGGCGCTTAAGAATATTAAAGATGATGTCTTGTTTGCGGGAACGCGCCAGGCTTTCTAGCCCCATTTCACGCGCGATATCAATAAGAGCTTCGATGGGCTTGAGTTTTAAGTCGGTAAGATTCATAAGTAAGGCTTTGTAGGATGGTTGTTGCGGAAGTAAGCCGGATGGCTGAATTGTTTAGGATTAAATTTTCTAAAATAACCAGAATTTAAATCAGGTATTAAGGTTAATCGGGCTTTTATCTAGTAGGCATAAAGTCTGTTGCGTAATTTTTCTGTTATTGGCCGCTTGCAGTTTTACGGTATGACGCTAGCAAACTCGACTGGATGTATTCTGTAATAGGGTAAGAAACAGCAGGGAGTTAGATCTTATCCAGCGGGAGCTAAACCTTGTGCGGGTTCAACGCGGGAGAAGTAGATGAGCCGAGTATAGCGACTAAATCTGACAAGTGCAAAACCAAAACCAAAACAAATATGAAAATGGGCTGCTTTGGGCAAAAAAAGTTAGCTCGTAGGGGAAATAAGGGTTTCCGCTGCGATATAAAGGAGCGGAAACCTAAGTCATTACAGTGAGCTATTGATAAACTCAATCAGCTGAGCTTTAGACAAGGCACCCACTTTAGTGGCTGCTGGCTCGCCGTTTTTGAACAAAATCAAGGTAGGGATACCGCGAATTCCAAACTTACCGGGAACCTCTTTATTGGCATCTACATCGACCTTAGCAATCTTTAACTTACCGGCGTATTGCTCTGCCAAATCGTCGAGGATCGGGGCAATCATCTTGCACGGACCACACCAAGCAGCCCAAAAATCTACCAATACAGGCACATCTGCACTCAACACATCTTGCGCAAAGCTGGCATCACTTACATGTACGATTGCATCACTACTCATTTTAAACTCCACCACTAGGTATTAATTGACTATGGCCATCATAAGGATTGGGGTGGGGTCTCGCAAGGAGAAAAAACCTATAGCAGCCATAGCTCCCAACAATTATCAGCGCACAGGTATTAGTTTTTATTGAGAATGCGATCAAAAACACCCACAAGATTGTCTAATGTGACTGGCTTGGAGAGGTAGTGATTCATGCCACTGGCAAAAACAGCGTCGCGATGCTCTTGTAGCGCATGGGCAGTAAGCGCCACCACAGGTGTAGCAGATAAATTTCGTTGTTTTTCAAACTCACGAATACTGCGTGTCGCCTCAAAGCCATCCATTTCCGGCATTTCACAGTCCATAAGAATAACATCGTAGGCTTGCGTAGACTTGCGCACCATCTCAAGCGCGAGCAAACCATTCTCTACCAACTCTGGGGTGATTTTGAGTTTACTCAATAACCCTTTAATAACCATGCGATTTACAGCATTATCTTCTGCGACCAGAACACGCAAATGCGCAAATTTATCCGACTGCGATTCGATGGTAGGCGGTGTATTCACAGCTACAGTTTCATGTCCCAACAAAGCCGCCAACTCATACTTTAATGCCTTACCTGAAAGCGGTTTGCGTAAAATAGTGTGTACTGAATACTGACGCAACAACTGTTGATCTTGAGAGATATTACTCGCTGAGAACATAAATACCGGTAAGGCTTTGGCTTCGCTATTGGTACGCAATTGCCGAATAAAATCTATCCCGCTCATATCAGGCAATTGAGAGTCTACGCCGATAAAATCAAACTCTTCGCCACTGTGAGCTGCTTGCAAAATAGTGGTATGCGCCACTTTTGCCGAAAGCGCAGAGTTCATTTCCAAAGACCAAGCACGTGCATACTCCGCCAGAAACTCAACCATTTTGGAGTTGGCACCCACCAACAATAGTTTTTTACCACCAAGTAAAGCAGTGAGCTCACGCTCATGGACAGTTTCATGCACAACGATATCGGCAGCTGAAAACTCAGCGGTAAACCAAAATTTCGAGCCCTTTCCTTTTGAGCTCTCAACACCAATGTCTCCATTCATCAACCCCACTAAACTTTTGCAAATAGCCAAGCCCAAACCCGTGCCACCGTATTTGCGAGTGGTTGATGCATCTGCCTGATTAAACGAATCAAACAAATCAATTCCCGAACTCAAATCTATACCAATACCGCTATCTTGAATTTCAAAACGCAATTTGGGCGCATCGTCGGTAGCGCCCGCCTCCAGCCCAACCTCCAACGAAATAAAACCTTCGGAGGTAAATTTAAAAGCATTACCCAATAAATTGATAATCACTTGCCGTAGCCGTGTCGAATCCCCTTGCAATAACAGCGGCGCTCCAGGTCTGACACCGCCAACCAATTCAATATGGCGCTTGTTAGCGGTAGCACCAAACAACTGCAAGCAGTCTTCAATTAAATCATCCAAATTAAAAACGGTTTTCTCCAACTGCATTTTGCCCGCTTCAATTTTGGAATAGTCCAGAATATCGTTAATAATCTCCAACAGTGTTTCACCGGAGCGATGAATCACATCAATATAGTGCTTTTGATTTTCATTGAGCGGCGTATCGCGCAGCATTTCCAGCATACCGATAACACCATTCATAGGCGTGCGAATTTCGTGACTCATAGTGGCGAGGAATTGGCTCTTAGCGCGACTGGCATCTTCTGCGACATTTTTTTGTCGGCGCGTTTCTATTTTTTCTTCTTGCTCTGCCAAGAGCGCAAGCTCCATGATGCGACGCTGATCCAGATCATCCAGCAACGTTTCGCGCATGTGATTAATTGCATCAACCACATTATCTAATTCATCTTGGCGATAATCGGATTTAATACGCTTTAAACGCAAAGGCTTATTTAAACTCTCTAAATTTAGGTTGCGCGCATAGTTGGCAATGGATTCCATATGTCGAGTTAAAAGCGCATGTACCAACCATAAAATAAACAGAGAAATCAGTAGCGTCTTAGTGGACTGCACAATCGCAATAAAAAGCGCGCGCTCCCACAGTTTGTCGTAAATACTAGACAACGAGGCAGTAACCTGTAAGGTACCCAAGCGCTGCTCTGGCGTACTCGCATCTTCATAAGTTAAAGGATATTCCTTCACCAAAAACTGACTTTTTTTCGCATCAATTTCAGTTTGTGAATATTTATTATTACTGACCACCATCGACTGCTCAGTGTTATTCCAATCGCGCCAGACTACTTGCACCTGTACAACATCTTGCACATCTAAAACACTGTGAATTTGAATACTGAGCTGCTCTTGATCAAACCCCCAAAGACTTTTGGTAATACTGGCGAGGGTACTAATTCGAACTTGATCGAGGCGCTTTTCAAGGGAGGATACATCGTCGTGAAAATTAGAGTAGAGCTGCAATAAAATGGCAAACAAAGTGATCAGCGAACTGCTGACCACAATCAAGCCTAGCAATCTAAATGCGATGGGGTTTTCGCGTGCATACTGCCGTAGATTTAACATGAATTTGTAACGCCCACCTGGGTTATTCTGTTGATAGCAAGCACTTAAAATCGCACCAGAACACCAGAGCTGTTACACAACGCCTGGTATATCCGTAGCACCTGGCAATAACACTTAACGAGCACTGGATTGTTGCAAATAACTTACCCAACCCAGCCCCTTCAGCCATCTTAAAAGTGTAGCAGCTAAATTTACGAGCCTACTACTTATCCTGCGCATCCTCACGTGCCTTAGCAACAGCGACTTTCGCCTTTGCCAAAATATCTACCGCAGCCGTTTTTGCCTCGCGCATTTTTTTAATAGCGATATTCGTGCTGTTTTTCATACGGCTTATAGCCAACGTCAGCTGATGCAATTCATTTTTGGTATTCACATCCATACCGTCAGTATCTATTGGCGTATCTTTACCCGTAGAAATATCGTGCGCAGCTTCAGTCAAACGCTTAATGGGAAAAATCAACTCCGATCGAACAAACCAAAGCGCAAGCACAATAGACATTAAAATTAAAGCGAGCTCTTCAACACCCACAAAACTCCAAATACTCTCATAGAGCTTGCGAGTAGGAATAGTGACGCTGATTACTCCAGCTAGATCGCCCGCTTTAAAGCCAAATCCATGCTGCGAGCCGTAGCGACTTATTACATCCGCTGGCGCCTTGCTCGCATCACCATGACAGGCGATACAGGATTGATTGTGATACACCGCCTTAGCATAGCGATAGTCACCGCCTACAAAATCGGCATATTCTGCCACACCAGTAGTACCGACCTTGCCAAGCGCGGTCAACTCAAAAGCATCCGGGGCGTTAACTGGGTTCATCACATTTTGTGAAGTCATGCGAAACTTCGCAGGCGAGCTTGATTTGGCGACCACTTCAGAAAACTCTCGCTGCGCCAACGCAGGATTTTTTGAGAAAAAGTGCACCTGCTCTTGCGAATCATTTAATTGCGCAAAAGATTCCTGACTCAGAAAGCTATCCGAGCTTTTACCCTTTACCCATACCCGCCCACCTTGCGCAACCCAGGTACCAAAGGCCTCAACATTACCCACTACTGTCTGAGCTTGCGCCTTTAGCTCCTGCAAATAAATATTTTGCAAAATCAGGTAATAGGCATAGCCATTAAGCGCGATTATGACCAGCAAAAGCGCGGCAAATTTACTAGAGATGGAGACCTTACTTTTTTTCATGAATATTCCTTAAGACGTTAACTAAGAACTTAGCCCCGATTGAAGCTGCAATAACAAGCGCTCTGCCTTCACCAAAAACTCTTTTCGCTCA